>RWZG01000072.1_pt1 | contig 11793 bp, 9 predicted proteins | sample 2187661 | NCBI WGS metagenome assembly RWZG01 (sample SAMN10531869, study PRJNA481165) | viral metagenome | isolation source: viral particles purified by filtration and ultracentrifugation from about... | host: Nasonia vitripennis 12.1 | place: USA:Tennessee | collected 2011-04-01 | reverse complement strand
GAAATCGAAATTCAAGGTACAACTGAAGTTGTAACTCAACCAGGCGCTTAATTCTTAGCCCTAGTTTGAATTTTGAACTGAACAAAAAACCCCAATTATTATTGGGGTTTTTTTTATTCTTATAAAAACTAATATAACGAATATAGACCGTTTGTTATTTAGTGTTTAATCTACTTTTCGCTTCCCATTACACTTAATAGCAAGAACAACAACCATAAAGATCTTTTCAGGTAGCCTAGCTGCCATCTCCTTTCGACGCCCCTAAAATCGCTTGTAGATCCTGCTTCAATGAGCTCATTTGGCTCTCGTATTTATCTTTATGCTCAGCATCTTCGATCAACTGGATAATCGTTTCAGAAAGTGTTTTATTACGTTTTACTGCTAAATTAGACAGACGCTGCCAAACCGAAAAGGTTAGATCTATCGATTTTTTGCGAGTATGTGGGTGCTCAGCATTGAAATGACGTTTACGCCTTGCACGAATGCTTTGTTTCATTCGGTTATCAAGCTCAGGATTCATATGTAATGAAATCCACTTGAGCACATCAATCGGTCTATTTTCCATTTTTAACAGCAAATCTATCGCTTCTTTTTCTGCGCTTCGTTCTATATAGCGGGTAATCGCTTCGCCACCTCGTGCTTTATTGACGAGGTACTCCCATTTCCAGCCACATTCAAGATTTTCAAGCTGCTGATATTTCATAATTTTTCCTGAAGAAAATTGAACCTATCTTTATATTAGCAAGATTATAAACAAAATACTCAAGCAGATATTCGATTTAGTAGAATATTCACTTTTTCAGTAAAGAAGACAACCTACCCTTGTGAAAATAGTGTACAATCTGCCCCTATCTGTTAACAAATTAATAAAACTGCATGTCCACATTTGAATACATGCTCGTCATCTATGGGATTGGCGGAGTATGCGCAATGCTATTTACCTTACTCGTTACAAAAGACCCTAACTGTTTTATGCGTTTATTGAGCGCCATACTTATTGGCTTAACTTGGCCAATGACACTACCTATTGTGTTTATGTTTTCGTTATTCTAGTCGATAATTCAACAATTATTGCTGCAAGATTGCCTATCAAAGGCTAATATAACAGGCTTGCCCATTGGGTAATGAATTAGCCTGAATTTTGTTTATAAAACAAACAATGTTATTTAGCAAATTTATTAAATAAACCTTGTTCAGGCATATACGCCCAGCTTATTGGCAGGCATTTTATTTATAACCCTATTAATAGCAGATAATTATAGTGATCAGTCAAGAACTAACATGGCAAGGCCTCATTCCTAACTTATCGTCATTCCAGACGAAATTTGTATCCTCAGAAACGTTGTCCCCAACAACACTGTCAGACATTCAGCCTAGATTGTCCGATGGAATACAACATTTTGTCGATGAATTTGCCCAAACACGCTTTATGTTTATCAAGTCTGATGAAAGTGAGGAATACCTTAGCACTTACGCTAATGCAATTGGCCCATTGCTTGTAGATATCAACACTATTGATGGCGACTACCAATTATCTGAAGATAAACATTCCTTTCAATGGAAACATGGCATTAAAAGCCGTTTTTCATCTCGCACAGCGATTGCATACCGTAATTGGATAGAACCAGAGCAACTATTTGGTCATGTAACCCCATCTTTGACCCTTGTCCCTGGCCTATTACATCAGCTTAATGGGGGCATATTAGTGATTGCAGCTAATGCACTCATTAGCCAACCTTTAATGTGGAATCGCTTAAAAGATATGGTTATTCGTCGGCAATTAGAATGGTTACCCTATTCTGATAGTCAACCTTTACCTATAGAAATCGAGCCACAACCTCTTGAACTTAAAGTTATTATTGTTGGTGATAGGCTTGCTTTAGAAGAGTTTGAATATACTTCACCAGAAATATTTGAAAGTGCAATTTATGGTGAATATGAGCCAGTCATGTTCTTTGAGGATGAACAACAATTAACATTATGGATGCGTTATATTAAATCCATCATTGATTCCAATAAATTACCAAATATCTCAGTTGATGGTTGGTTACCTTTGGTTCATCAAGCAACCCGCTATTGTGAAGATAAATTTACTCTTCCCCTTGATATTCCATGGCTTACAAGGCGCTTAATGGACGCGGTTCATTACCAAGAAAATAACTTATTAACTCAAAATTCATTTAATCAAGCGGTCGAAAACCGCCTATGGCGCCATAACTTCCTCATGGAAAGAACGCAAGATGATATTTTGCAAGAGCAAATCTTCGTTAAAACTGAAGGGGAAGTCATTGGGCAAGTGAATGGGTTATCCGTTTTACAATACCCTGGTCACCCTGAAGCGATTGGAGAACCCTCACGTATCACTTGTGTGGCTCATCTAGGTGATGGGGAATTTACCGACGTAGAACGTAAAGCTGAATTAGGTGGCAATATTCATGCAAAAGGTATGATGATTATGCAAGCCTATTTAAACTATGAGCTTAAATTAGAGCAACCACAGCCCTTCTCAGCCTCAATTGTCTTTGAGCAATCCTACGGTGAGGTTGATGGTGATAGCGCCTCACTGGCTGAGCTATGTGCGTTAATTAGTGCTTTATCATTACAACCAATTGATCAACAAATTGCTATTACAGGTGCAGTTGACCAATTTGGCTACGTCCAGCCGATTGGTGGCGTCAATGAAAAAATTGAAGGCTTCTTTGATATTTGTGCCAAACGGGGCTTAACCGGTGAGCAAGGTGTTATTATTCCAATGGCGAATATCCGTCATTTATGCACTAAAGCTGAAGTCGTTAGCGCGGTACAAGAAGGGCAATTCCACATTTGGCCTGTTGAACATGTCGCTCAAGCTATTACATTATTGACTAAGCAACCTTACTTTGAGCAGCAAGCTGAAGAAGAAAACGTACACCTGTTAGCTTTAATTCAAGAGCGTATTAACCAAGCAAATGCACCGGATAAAGCAAGGCTTCCTTGGTTCTTAAAATGGATGAGTTAAGTAAAGATTGCGTAAAAAATAGCAGATCGGAGTTGTTCAGCGTACAAGTGTAAGCTATCCTGTGCCCCTACATTTAATAAAGGCTATCTGAAGAACATGGTTGAGAAACGCGGATCCTACACAAAAGATGATTTAATTGCTTCTGGAAAAGGCGAGTTATTTGGGGAAAATGGTCCTCCACTCCCATCAGGAAACATGTTGATGATGGATCGTATCGTCAGCATGACTGAAGACGGTGGTACATATAATAAAGGCTATGTTGAAGCTGAGCTGGATATCAATCCAGACCTTTGGTTCTTTGATTGCCACTTTGTCAATGATCCTGTCATGCCAGGCTGCTTAGGGCTTGATGCAATGTGGCAATTAGTTGGTTTCTATCTGGGCTGGCTTGGCGGTGAAGGTAGAGGCCGTGCATTAGGTGTTGGCGAAGTAAAATTTACTGGCCAAGTCCTACCTACTGCAAAAAAAGTCACTTACCGTATTAGCTTTAAACGTGTAATTAACCGTAAGCTGATCATGGGGCTAGCAGATGGTGAAGTTTTAGTTGATGGTAAATCAATTTATACCGCAACGGATTTAAAAGTTGGCTTATTCAAAGATACAAGCGCATTCTAATTTTTAGAAGCCTAAGCTATGAGCTAATTAATGCAAACCTCCGCAATGGCGGAGGTTCTTAAATTGATTAGTATCTTTAAGTTAAAAACCCTAAATATAAAAAAATGACAGGTTATTTAACCTTAAAAATGAGATAAATTCTGGATTACACAACCGCTACGGTTCGATCCTCCATCGCCTTTCGCCAACCACCTAGCCAATGCGAACGAGCATCTACTGCTTGATATGGGCAGAGCTCTTTAGAACGCCCTGCTAAACCTGCTTGATAACCTCTTGATAAAGCTCTTTCTAAACGATCTCGCTTCTGTCTTTTCATGCCTTACTTCCCTCATCATTAAAAATGGAAAAGAAAACAGCACCTACTATTTATTAATAGGTACCTTATAGAAATAACGCCCACAGATAAGAAAATCAAGTAAAGATTTTCATATATTTGTCATAAATAGCATAAATGTGACTTAGATATGGCAATTAATATAATCATTTGATTTTACTATGAAATATTTTACTTTATTTATCATGACATTAGAGCATATAAGGTGACTATTATTAACTACATATAAGTTTATTAAATATATTTACTTATTGAAGATAAAAAAAATACACCTCAGAAATTTATATTTACCATATATATCTGAGGTGTATTTAATTAGTTAACTAGGTAATAACTAATACTTTGCAATTTCTTTAGCAATATTATCAGCAACTTGTTGCCAGCCTAGTGACAATGTACGAACCAAGTCCGGATACCCATCTTGTTGTTGGTCTAACTGCACATCAAAATTACGACGAATGACTTTATCACCATGGGAAAGCGTCCAAAAACCTTGAATAAGCACTTTTCCATCGTATCGACCATTAAATGCCGTCAAAGTGATATCCAGTGTATCTGGAGAATTCTGTAATGGCTGCAAAGACACTAGCTTATCCGGTAATGCGGCGGATAATTCACTCACCATTGATTGCCCGAGCTGTTGTTCCAATGGGCTAGCCCAAAGATGTGTGCTCGCATTTGTATAACTCACATCGGTTGTTTGGTAAGTAATACCGTTGGAAGTTAATACATCAGACAACATAATACGCTGTAGCCAAACTTGGCCTTTATCCATCACTGCCGCTGATTGTTCCTGAGGAGTTTTTATTGGCAATTGATAATACTTTTTTTCTGGCGTACTACTACACGCTGCCAACAATAAAACAAATACTGATAATAAATATCGCATTATTTTTTCACTCCTTTCGGCTCTACATCCTTAGTCGGCTCCGCTTCAAACACTAATGCATTACTCTTGTTGTTTAATGTACGTAAAAGCGGCTGAACTTCTCTCAATACTTGGTCTAAACGCTGCATGTTATCCACCATTTTATTATAAGCAGGTGAACCCGGTTGGAAACCTTGCATTGCACGGTTCATTTCTTGCAGTGTTTTTTGTAAGTCATGAGGCAAGTTTTGGAACTCTTTACTTCCCATGACTTTGTTTAATTCCACCAACATGGCATTGGCTTCTTTAACCACTTTTTGCCCTTCGGCTAATGTTTGTGTCGTTTGATTAAGCATTGGCTCAATTGGCATGTTATTGATCTTATCCAACACCGCGATAACTTTTTGTTGGATTTGCGCTAAGCCACCACTGGTCGTTGGGATAATTTTATATCCAGCCACTACCGTAGGCCCTTTATAAGGCTCAGCATTAGGGTCAAAATCTAAATCAACAAACAAGGCACCTGTTAAAAAGTTACCCGATTTTAACGATGCTCTTAATCCGTCTTTCATGGCCAATTTTAATTCATTTTTTAAATTAAAATTCGCACCAACATCTTTTGAAAAACGCTCTGGCTCGATATGAATTAGAACAGGAATTCTAAAGTCATTATCCAAAGATTGGTCAAGCCCCTCGGTATAGAAAGGCACTTGTGCCACTGTGCCTAAACGAATACCACGGAATTCCACTGGTGCCCCAGGCTGTAACCCACGAATAGAATCAGAGAAGAACAAGACAAAATCTTGGTATTCTGTATACAGTGAATTTTGAATACTGTTTTGGTTATCAAAGAGTCGGAACTCTGTATTTTCCTTAACACTCGTACCTGGAACCCACCCCGTAGGCACATCAAAACTCACACCACCTGTCAGTAATGTCGCAATAGACCCCATTTCAACATGAACACCTTGGGATGACATGTCGAATGCAATTCCACTGTCTTTCCAGAAACGCACATTGGAGCTGATCAGCTTATCATAAGGAGCATTGATAAATAATTGGTAGCGCATATCACGCTTGTCCATATCAAAATTGCTAGTTTCAACTGACCCAACACGATAACCACGGAATAATACTGGGTCACCAGGGTTTAATTGCCCTGCTTTATCGCTGACTAATGCTACTCGTATCCCTTTTGCATCCGGTGATGCAAGAGGAGGTGTGTCCAATAAAGTAAATTCAAAGTTTTCTTTGGCCTCTACCCCAGGCTGAAGTTCAATATAAGCCCCTGAAAGTAAAGTACCTAACCCTGTCACACCATCACGCCCGATTGTAGGCTTAACAATCCAGAATGATGAATCAGCACGTAGTAAATCCTTCATGTCATTATTTAAGCGCGCTTTTATTAACACCCGACTAAAATTATCATCAAGAGTGACGCTTTCAACGACGCCAATATCGACGCTACGACTTTTAATTTTCGTTTTACCTGCTTCTATTCCCTCAGCATTGTAAGTGATTAGCGTCACTTCCGGGCCTTGGTTGCTAAAATGGTAAAATAATACCCAAGCACCAATTAAGACAGTTACTATTGGGATCACCCAAACTGGTGACCAACTTTTTAACTTACTAACTTTGGCATTGGCCTGTGATGTTTCTTGTGAGGTCACCCGACGACTCCTTCTTGTTCAACAGCATTCGTGTTTACTGCGTTTTTCCTTTCACAACGATCCCAAGTTAACCTTGGGTCAAACGTCATCGCTGCAAACATTGTGAGAATAACAACAACACCAAAGAAAATAATCCCCATTGCTGGCACGATACTCATCAACTGGCCCATTTGAACCAAAGAGGCTAAAATCGTGATCACAAATACATCAATCATTGACCAACGCCCCACATATTCCACTAGCTCATAAATAAAATGCATCCGATGAGGGTCTCGATTGCCATATCCTTGTGAATCAAGGCAAAGCCATGCAATACCAATCATTTTTAACGTAGGTACCATGATACTGGCAATAAAAATGACCATAGCAACAGGATAAGAACCATCCTCCCACAATAGAATAACCCCATCAATAATGGTTGAATTTAATGCGCTGCCCAGTGTATATGTCGTCATCATGGGTAACACATTAGCGGGAATATACAGCATGATTGAAGTAACGAGCAGTGCTAATGTCCACTGCAAACTTTGGTGTTTACGTACACTTCCACGGGAAAAACACCGTGGGCACTGTGATTGTTCCGCTGGTAAAATAGCCGTGCAAACAAGGCATAAACGTACGTTTTGCTTAATACCTGTTTGACCTACTTTTAATGGTAGCTCTAGTTTTGGCGGTGCTTCAATACGGTTCCAAAGCCAATGGCGGTCTAAACATTGAAATGCCCTTACCTGCAACATGCAAAACAAACAGTAAGGTAAAAAACTTAAGCCTATTCCGATATCACCATAAGCAATCAGTTTCACAAAGCTAACTAAAACCCCAGCTAAAAATATTTCCGCCATGCACCAAGCTTTCATTTGGAATAAAATGCGAGTGCTCACGACCTTTAATCCCTTAGGAATATGAACTTGCAACCCTAAGAGAATAATTGTGATCATGCAAAATGCTGGGATAATCAAAGAAAAAAACAGAAAAAATAACGCCAACCCACTATAGCGGGTAGCCGATATAATTTCGATTATCTGAAATAACGATATTTCATTTTCAATTCCTGCCGCCCCCATTTTCACAAAAGGGAACAAGCAAGCAACAAACAGCATAATTAATGCACTAAATGCATATGCTGCTGGTTGCTTATATGGATACCGCCACTTTGAGACTAATGTAGTCTCGCAGCGCGGACATGTTGCTTTGCTCCCTTGTTCCAACTCAGGGACTGCAACCAACATGTCACACTGAGGGCAAAGAACATGTTCATGAGACTCATGGGTACACAAAGTGTATTTGCTCCTCTAATTAAAGCTAACTTAGCCGTTTTTAAGTAATTCAAGCTCTTGCCAACGGTCAAAGGCCTGTTCTAATTCAGACTCTTTAGCCGCTAAATTAGTCAACGCTTTTTCAGTGACTTCATGAGGCTGATTAAAGAAATCAGCATCACCAATCGTAGCTTGTAAAGCCTCAATTTCAGCTTCAAGTTGCTCAAGTTTCGCAGGTAACTGTTCCAGCTCACGCAATAAATTATAGCTTAATTTATTTGCACGCTTTACAGCTTCTTTTGGTTTAGCCACCTTATCTTGGGCAGCTACTTTACTCGTTTGTTCAACTTTTAAACTCACGGTTTGTGCTCTTTGTTTCTGAGCATCAAAATACCCACCCACATACCGGTTGATGACACCGTTACCTTCAAAAATCCAGCACTCAGTTACACTGTTATCAACGAACTCTCGGTCATGGCTGACGAGCAAGACTGTACCTTGATAGCCATCAACAAGTTCTTCAAGTAACTCAAGCGTTTCTACATCCAAGTCATTTGTTGGTTCATCGAGAATTAATAAATTACTTGGTTTTAAGAATAAGCGAGCTAATAACAAGCGGTTACGTTCCCCACCAGAAAGAGCTCTAACCGGTGTCATTGCACGTTTAGGAGGGAACATAAAGTCCTGTAAATACCCTAATACGTGGCGTGGCTTACCGTTAACCATCACTTCTTGCTTGCCTTCTGCCAAGTTATCCATAACCGTTTTATCAGGGTCTAATGCAGCACGGTGCTGGTCAAAATACGCCACTTCCAATTTGGTTCCACAGTGCACACGCCCACTATTTGCCTGTAAATCGCCAAGCATTAAGCGCAATAACGTGGTTTTACCACAACCATTTGGCCCTACTAATGCGATTTTATCACCACGCATAACTTGAGCAGAAAAGTCTTTGACTAGGACTTTATTGTCAACTTGATAGTTAACATTTTCCATTTCAAAAACAATTTTCCCAGAGCGAGAAGCTTCACCGACTTGCATTTTCGCCGTGCCCATAACCTCACGGCGCTGTGAGCGTTCAACACGTAACGCTTTCAAGGCACGAACCCGCCCTTCGTTACGCGTACGTCTTGCTTTGATCCCTTGGCGGATCCACGTCTCTTCTTGCGCTAATTTGCGGTCAAACTCTGCATTTTGCATCTCTTCAACACGCAAAGCTTCTTCTTTACTGACCAAGTAATCATCATAATTGCCCGGCCAAGACGCTAATTGTCCACGATCTAAATCGATAATACGGGTTGCCATATTGCGGATAAAAGAACGGTCGTGCGAAATGAAAACAATACTACCTTGGAAATCCTTTAAGAAAGTTTCCAACCAGAGGATCGTTTCAATATCTAAATGGTTAGTCGGCTCATCTAAAAACAAGACCCGCGGGTTGCTCACTAAAGCACGACCTAAAGCCGCTTTACGTAGCCAACCACCCGATAATGAGGATAGTTCTGCATCCGCAGGTAAACCGAGTTTTTTCAGCACATCACTGATACGAGAGTCTAATAACCATAAATTACGGTTATCTAACACTTCTTGTAATTCAGATAATTTATTTAAATTTTTCTCACTAGGGTCATGTTCAACCAATTTAGCGACATGATGATAATCTTTCAGGTATTGAGCTTGTTCAGCAACGCCTTCAGCAACAAAATCAAAAATAGTCCCTTCGATATTACGTGGTGGGTCTTGTTGTAAACGAGCAACAATTAAGTCCTGCTCATAAATAAGTTGCCCATCATCCAGTGGCTGTTCTTTGGTTAACACTCGCATAAGTGTTGATTTACCCGCGCCATTGCGCCCAACCAGACAAACGCGTTCGTTATCTTCAATGTGAATTTCAGTATTATCAAGTAACGGAGCATCACTAAAAGCAAGGTATGCACCCGATAAATTAATTAAAGCCATTGATTCTATCCTTTACTCTGCGTGGCGAATTAACCAGCAGTTATGTATTTGACGGTTACGAGCAAAATCTTCTGAAAGTGTTTTAGCAGTAATTTCCTGCGCTTGTAACCCTAATTCTTGCATCGCTTCAATATCCATTTTGAAACCGCGTTTGTTATTAGAGAACATCACAGTTCCACCACGACGCAGTAACCGTTTTAAATGTGTAATTAATTGCACATGGTCGCGTTGTACATCAAATGTACCATCCATGCGTTTTGAATTTGAAAATGTAGGGGGATCGATAAAGATCAGATCAAATTGCTCAGTACTATTGGCTAACCAACTCAAACAATCAGCTTGGATTAAGCGATGTTGGCGACCCGTTAACCCGTTTGCTTGCAGGTTTTTCTCTGCCCACTCAAGGTAAGTCCTCGACATATCAACGGAAGTCGTACTTTTTGCCCCACCTAAACCTGCGTGTACAGTTGCAGAGCCGGTGTAACAGAATAAGTTTAGGAAATCCGCGTCTTTACTCATTTGCCCTAACATTTTACGGGCAATACGATGGTCAAGGAATAACCCAGTATCAAGATAATCAGTTAAGTTAACCAACAGTTTTGCGTTGTATTCTTGCACTAAAAAGAAATCATCTTTTTGGGCTAATTTTTCATATTGCTGCTTGCCTTTTTGGCGTTGACGCGTTTTCAATACTAACTGATTAGAGGTAAGCTCAAGCACATTCATTGTCGCCGTGATCACGTCAAATAACCGCTGGCGAGCCTTACGTTCATCCACGGTTTTTGGTGGTGCGTATTCTTGAATCACCACTTTGCTACCATAAATATCAACCGCCACGTTGTACTCGGGTAAATCCGCATCATAAATACGGTAACTATCAATACCTTGCTGTTTTGCCCACTTACTTAACTTTTTCAAATTTTTACGTAAGCGGTTAGCGAAATCAGGTGAAATTTCAGCCACGGTTTCTGATGGCGTAGCAGCTAATTGATAGTTCTTTTGCACACAGTCTAAAGGGCCATTTTTGGCTTTAAATTCACGTTCTGAACGCAATTGCAAGCAGCTAAGTAACTCAGGAGAAGCACTAAAAATCGATAAACGCCAACCTGGGAAACGGGCCTTCACAATACGCCCTAACTGGCTATGCAGTGCAATTAAGGCAGGCTCACTTTCTAAACGCTCACCATAAGGCGGGTTACTGATAATTGCCCCTACCGTATCGGTGTTAACTGGGTTTTCCAATGCAGCGGCATCACCTTGTTTAAAGGTGATTAAGTCTTGTAGCCCCGCACGGCGCGCGTTGGCACGCGCCATTTCTAGTACACGCTTATCGATATCAAAACCATAAAAACGTGATGTCGTTTCTTTCAAGCCTTGACGAAAACGCACTTGTGCTTCCGTCGTTAACTCGCGCCATAATTCAGCGTTAAATTTCGACCATGCATAAAAACCCCAATGGGTACGGTGTAAACCCGGAGCTTTGTCTGTTGCCATCATTGCGGCTTCAATTAACAAGGTTCCTGAACCGCACATTGGGTCAACTAATGGAGTCCCTTGCTGCCACCCTGAGCGATTAATAATAGCTGCTGCAAGGGTCTCTTTCAGCGGTGCTTGCCCAGCAAGGTCACGATAACCACGGATATGCAAAGAATCGCCGCTTAAATCAAGAGCAACACTGGCTCTTTCTTTATTCAAATAAACATTAATACGAATATCTGCCTGCTGGCGAGCAACATCCGGCCGTTGGTCTAATTTGCGCACGAAGCTATCAACAATTGCATCTTTCACCTTTAATGCACCATATTGGCTATTGCGGATCTCTTCGTTGGTGCCTGTAAAATGCACGACAAAAGTGTCATTAACTGAAAAAATCTCAGTCCAATCGATAGCTTGCACACCAAGGTATAAGTCTAAGTCACTGTAGACATCAAAATCATTCAGTGGCAATAAAATACGCGATGCCAAACGACTCCACAGCAGGCTTTGGTACATGCCTCGTTCATCGGCCTGAAAGTAGACACCCCCTTGCGCAATTTTGCACTGGCTAGCGCCAAGCGCTTCCAATTCCGTTTTCAGTAGTTCTTCTAGGCCAC
>RWZG01000068.1_pt1 | contig 13050 bp, 13 predicted proteins | sample 2187661 | NCBI WGS metagenome assembly RWZG01 (sample SAMN10531869, study PRJNA481165) | viral metagenome | isolation source: viral particles purified by filtration and ultracentrifugation from about... | host: Nasonia vitripennis 12.1 | place: USA:Tennessee | collected 2011-04-01 | reverse complement strand
TCACTAGTGTGTGTATACTTAATAGAATTATCAGCTCGAGCAACTGCTTCAAATTGCCAATCGCCACTTGATAAACTGAATTGACTTGTGTCTTTTAATGATTCTGAATAACCTTTCCAAACTAAAAATTTCAGTGTTATTTCACCATTACGTCCGAATTTATCTTCAATTTCTGTATTCTGTGGAAGTACTGCATATTTCTTTCCTGGCATATCAGAATGCCACACATAATATGGCTTGCGTTGATAAATTATAGAACGTAATTTGGACTTGAATAGATGATAATCTTCCGTATCAATACCAGAATAAACAAATCTTAATTCCAAATTAAAAGGAGCGAATGTGATTGCTCCTGGCAACACTCCATCCACTCCATTAATTTCTATATTGTTATCTTGTACTTGCACATCATCTTCTAAGAAATCCATATATATGAAACCTTCATTATCCGTTAAGTTAATAGTTTCATTATCAAATATAAGTTTAACTTCCTTTTTCAAACTAGAAATCACCTCCCACATTGTACATAGCAGACCTCATATCCTTACCTTGTTGTCTACTGGTATCTCTAGCTACTTTTTTACCATCTATTGTCATGTTCTTGTTAGCTGTTCTAGAGTTGTAATTTTCATTATTGCGACTAGATTGTAATATATCTTGCATTGTATATAGCATTTCTTTAAGAATGCTGTTTTGCTCTTTCAAATCGTTTGATTCTTGTCTTGCACGTGCTAAGTCATTATATTCTTGTTGTTCTCTGATAGCTTCTTGTCTACGTATTTCGTCGGCATATCTTGAAATACCGTCATATACTGCTGATTGCGTCTTAGCAAACAAGTTTGAGCGTAATGTTTCTTTAATCGCTGCTATGCTCACATCGTTAGGTATAACTTGGTCTCCACCTTTGAAATTGATGATTTCTCCACCTTTTTCAAAAACTGGATGCAAACCACGAGTAGCATTGTCTGTTCCTTTAGCATACGGTAAACCATGTCCAATTTGATTTAGCATTTTCTTAGGTCCATATCTAGCTTTAGCGTATCTCATACCAGCTATTAAGTTGTCCAACGGATTCCAAATGTTACCATGTCCAGGTAACTTATACTGATTAAATGTAGCAGGTTTAACTTGTACTAAACCAGATGCACCGGATGGGTTTTTAGCTTTTGGATTGAACGTAGATTCAGTCTTAGCTTGACTTTGCCATGCTTTGATGTACTTATCAGTTTGTGGTAATCCAGCCATACCTAATGCTTTCTTAATCGTGCTAGCATATTTACCACCAGCTTTACCACCCCCATTGTGTTTTTTTAACCAATCTGTAGGGTCTTTAGGTACACCATTCCATTGCATTTCATAGTGTAAGTGTGGTCCAGTTGAATCACCTGCGTTAGCTCCTTGTTTAGAAGGATCACCACCAGATTTACCTAAATAAGTACCTGGTTTAACTGATTTGGTTCCTGTAAATGCAAGTTTTGATAAGTGACCGTATATGACTTTCATAATTCCTGATGTAATTGTCATGTTGTTACCAAATCCACCATTATAACCATGTTTTCCAGTTGCCTTACCAGATATAGTAGAATAAACATTAGTACCGTAAGGGTAGTTAATATCTAAACCATGGTGAGGACGATTAAACGGATATCCTTTAGCCCTCGCCTCTGCTGCAGTTCTAGCAAACCCAAAGTTGATACCACGTGACAAATCGATGTATCCACCGTCGCCATCTCCACCTTCTTGTTCGTCGAACCAACCAGTAACTAAATCTTTAACACTATTTTTTAATCCTTTATAACCAAAACTCATTACGCCACCCATTGCAGCCTTAATATTATCGAAATTAACGCCAAAATGTTTTAGTGTTTTATCAACGAGTTTCATAGGATTTTTAACGTAATCCATTACATCGCCTATAGCTTTAGATGCAGTATCTTTTGCTTTCTTGGCATTTTCCTTAGTCCAATTCCAAACAGCATCAGCACTATCTTTAATAGCGCCACCACCAAAACCAGAATTAGTAGGTTCAAACACATCTCCGTGTACTTCTTCGCCTTTTTTGTGTTTTTTTGCATGTTTTAACAAATCTGGGGTTGTACCAGTTGAAAGATGTGGTATTAAAGGTTTCGATTGGATACCGTTAAGAACTGCATCACCTCTGTGTAAGTTCACACGTTTGTTACGCCCTATAGGTTTTTCAACTTTACCGTTTCTACGATGTATGACTTCTCTATGTCCATTAGGACCTTTTGCATTTCCGAGTCCTTTATCGTTCACAATAGCTTTAGTAGGTTTAGTTAAACGTCCTTCTGAATCTGTTGAAACTGTAGGACTGGCTCCTGTACCAGTTGATAATGTTTTAACCTTATTTTTAATAAGTTTTTTCTTCATTATCTTATCTGATAACCAGTTAATACCATCAATCATAGCATTAAGACCATTGATAGCTCCGTTAGCAACAGAGTTACCTAAATCTTTTGCTACTTTCTTAAATCCTTCTTTAGCGCTTACAATCCAATCTTTTAATTTATTTAACCAATCTTTAGCACCTTCGAATAATCCCTTGAATTTACCAACTGTATTATCTTTAATGGCTTGACCTATATTAGATAATGTTTTCTTCATACATTTAAAACGACTTACTGCTCCATCTTTTAATTTTGTAGCAAAATTAACTACACCATCTTTGGTTTTCCGGAACGATGTAGTAACAAAATTTCGGATGTTTTTAGAAATTCCACTCACTGATTTAAACAATGAAGTAAATATTTTTTTTACACCATTAAATAAAGATCGTACTAATTTTACAACTGAATTTCTTATGATTTTCCAAATATTTGCTAAAAATTTATAAGTATTCGTAAAAATTGACTTGGTCGTGTTAAAAATCCCAGTGAAAATTCGTTTAGTATTATTCCAGATGGATTGGCCGAAACTACTAAATACGCCCTTGATTTTCCCCCACAATTTAGGGAAAATACCTCCGAACATTTTAGCAAATAATTTACCAACTTTTAATATTCGACCGACAAACATCAGTTGGATAAAATTCCATAAAAATTTCAAGGCACCTGATGCGGCTTGCTTTATACCCGACCACATCGTTTTCCAATTTCCAGTGAACAAACCTGCGAAAATTTTCACGACGCCCATAATTATGTCTAGCGCACCTTTTATCGTACCTTTAATGGCATCCCAAGTTGAAACAATAATATATTTGACTAACGGCCAAACAAATTTCATTACTGGCAAAATAACATCATTCATTACAAATGAAATTACTTTACCAATATTTTGAATTGCTTGTGTTATTACAGCCCCATTTTCTTTCCAAAATTGCTTTAATTGATTACCTATTTCTATAGCAAAATTCTTAATGGCTGTGATTGCTGGTTGTAAAAATGCTATGATGCCATTAAAACTATTAATCAATACATTTCTAAACGTTTCTGATTTAGTCCACGCAATAACAAACGCTCCTGCTAAGGCAGTGATACCACCTGCTATAAGAGCGACGGGAGAGAGTATAAAACCTAAAACTGCTGATAGCGCACCAACACCGACTGCTGCAATAGTGGCAGTAGTACCTAGTGCAGCAATAATACCTATCGCTGCTTTAGTATGAGGATTCATATTTTTGAAACCATTAGCTATAGCTTCTATCACTGGCGCTAATTTCTCACTTGCTTTAGAACCGAAACTATCAATAGCTTTTGTCATCCCTTGGAACATATCAACTATTGGCCCTCTTGCTGATTCAAACATAGTAGCCATATTAGCTTTAATACGAGTTGCTACGTTAGCAAGTGAGCCACCAATAGTTTCGCCACTCATTTTTGCTTGTCCTTCAAGTTTTGCAGTACTACCAGCCACTCCGTCAGTACCTTTTTCAATCCCATCGATTAATTTATTCATTGCATCTTTAGACTTGATTTCGCCATCAGAAAGTTTGTCTTTCATCTCTTCGATTGAAACACCATATTTATTTGCAAGTATTTGCAAAGCTTGTACACCATTTTGTCTTAAACGTGAAATCGTTCCATACTCTGCTGTTTCCGAACTAGATAATTCTTGGAAGGCATCAGCTAGTTGATCAATATCTTGTGATCCTTTACCCATACCGTAAGCTTGGTCAGTGATTGCTTTTAACATTGGTCCAATTTCTTTCATCTCTACGCCAGATGCAACTAAACGTTTTGTAGACTCAGTTATTTGATCTAGTGGTATAGATGTACCTTCAATAGATTTACTAATATCATCCATAACAGCGTTAGCTTTTTTACCACTACCAAGTATGAGTTCTAATGATTTTTGTCCTGTATACAAGCTATCCATACGTTCGATAGCACCTTGAAACATATTCTTAATAGCACTAGATACTTTAGAAATAATACTCATAACACCTTGTGCCAAGAAAGAGCCCTTAAATACAGCCCACATATCACTGAAACTTTTCCCTGCACCATCTGAATGACTAGCCATACTATCAATAGATGCGCCCACTTTATCCTGTTGCGAAATCAGGCTAGATTGTTGCTTCATTAAACCTTGAACACTTTTCTCTTGTCGTTGTGTTTCACTTGCATCTTCGCCTTTTGTAGCTTTCAAATCAGACAACTTTGATTGTTCTTTCCCTATAACTGTATTTAATATTTCAACTTGTCTCCCAAGACCACTGTATTCAGTTTTTAAAGCACCTGCTTCATTACCATTACGTCGTTGTTCGGATGCTGTTTTTTTAGTTTGAACATCAAGTTCCTTCATTTCAGTTTGTAGAGATTCTGTGGAAGAATTAAGCTGACGTTGCTTGTATTGAACGTCTGTAAGCTGGTTTTTGTATCCTCTATAATTTTGTTGCGCTTCTGATACAGCAGCATTTGCTCTAGTAAGTTGTGTTTTCTGTTGATCTGTGGCATTGTTCACATCGCCGATTGAACTTTTAAGTTTATTTAATTCTTCTTTTTTCTTTTCAAGTTGTGCTTCAGAGTTTTTAACTGCACGAGATAATTCTCCTTCACGTTCAGCTAAATCTTGTGCACTCATTGAAGAACCTTTAAAAGCTTTCTCTTGAGATTTCAATGCTTTATTATTAGATTTCAACATAGAATCTAACACACGAGAGGACTGAGCAAATGGATTTAAGTCCATACTGACTCTTGCACCTAAATTAAATTGTTCTGCCATTTATTCCACCTCTCTTTCTAGAACATTCTCATTAATTCTTCTGGACTATTCTGTCCAGCTTTAATACGTTTAACTGGTTTTCTAGACTTACCTGTTTTATCGCCAATAGACCAAATTTTTTCATACGCATCGAAGTCCATTTCGTCTATTTGTTCCACAGTTAAGTTTTGATTTTTCATAAAATCTTGGTAAACGACGTAAATATCTTCTAGCCTTTCTTTTGTCGTTTGTTCTGTGGCGTTTTCATCTTTCCCGACTTATTAAATTCCTCAAATAATTCTTCTATTTCGTCAAAGTCTGATCCGTCCATAACTTGATCTAAAGTAAATTGGTTATCAAACATTTCAACAATAATCATATATTCTTCATCTATTAATTCACCGTAAGTAATTTCGCCTTTTTCCAATAAATCTGCTTTATCTTGTAATTCAGCAATTTTTTTGATGACTTTACCTTTTTTCTTAGTTTGAGTGAATTCTTGTTCTTTACCGTCAATTTCTACTGTAATTTTAAACATGTTTAATTTCTCCTTTGATTTTTATTTGCAAATAAAAAGAGGGCACATAGCCCTCAATACTAGTTATTATTCTGTTTCATCTGGTTCTGGTTCAGGTTCAGGCTCAGACGGAGCATTAATCGTCACTGTGCAAGTGGCATTTTTATTGCCATCTTTTGTAGTGGCAACGATTTCAGCTGTACCTGCTGTTTTAGCAGTGATTAAACCTTTATCATCCACACCTGCTACACCTTGTGCTTTAGATGCATATGTGACTGTTTTATCACTAGCATTTGCAGGTGTAACTGTTGGTGTTAATTGTTGTGTATCACCAATTTCTAACGTTGCAGTTTTAGGTTCGATATCAATACCTGTTACGTTAATCGTAGGATTGACTACTGTCACTTCACAAGTGTCTGTGTGTCCACCATCAGCTGATGTTAACGTGATAACAGCGTTACCTGGACTAACTGCTGTAACGGTACTATTTGCGATTGTCGCTACATCTTCATTATCGCTTGACCATGAACTTGATTTATTTGTAGCGTTGTTTGGAACAATTTTTCCATTTAATTTTTGAGTTTCCCCTACATCTAAAGATAATGTTTTAGGCTCAACAGTAACACCTGTTACGTTAACAGTAGCTGCCTTAACCGTTAATTTTAATGTAGCTGTTTTGTTACCATCTACTGTAGTAACTGTAATATTAGCGTTACCTTCTGCAACTGCGGTAATTTCACCTTTACCATCAACTGTTGCTACATCCTCATTACTTGATGAGAATTTAAGGCCTTTATTTGTAGCTGTACTTGGTTGTATAGAAGCATTAGTTGAACCTTTATCTCCTGGTTCAAGTGTTAAATTTTCTTTAGCTAAGGTTACGCCTGTAACTGCAATTGGTTTTGTTTTAAATGCTGGAACATCTACTTTTTCCGATTCTCCATTTTCATTTTTACGTGATACTTGATAAGTACCTTCTGGATAATCTGTGTTTGCATCCAAACCGTCTACAGTTACTGACGCTTTACCGTCAACGTATTCTTCACTTTTAACAAGTTCTTCACCTTTATACAGATTTAATGTATCTGCCATGTTTTTCACCTTCCTGTTGTTTTGTACGAATGCCCCTATTGAGCAGAGATAGTAGCTGACTTACTGTTAGCCATTACCTCTACCGTTTGGGGAGTTTTAGGGTGTTACTTCTTCTGGTTCTTCTTCAGTTACACCAGCACCGTGTATAAGTTCTAAGAACTTTTCTTCTTTGAATTCTTTAGCTTTGTCATGAACACGAACAAAAACAACACCATCTTCACGTGATACGAACTGTCCTTCTAATTCTGGTGCATCTTGTTGTTCTGGTGATTCTTCTTGTGTAGATGTGCTAGATGATGGAATTGAGAAATTACCTCGAGTAGCACCCATGTGAACATATGAACCGTCACTACATTTTAATTTCCAAGAAACAGAAACGTATGGTGGGATTAAATCTTTTGTATATACTTCCATACCATCGCGAATTTCAACACCCATTAACTCAGAACGCTCTTCTGATGTTAAATCCATGAATGTACCCGATACAGTAGCGCCTGTAATACCACTATTTAAAATTAATTTCGCTACATTATCCGCGTGCACTTTTTCTTGGTCTTGCTCTAACTCGAGACCCACTTCTTGTAACCCCGGTAATTTAATAACCTTTCCTACACTATAATTATTACCTTCTTGTATACAGAATCTGAAATCTTCACAACCTGTAATTACTTTTTTATCTGCCATAATTTATTGCTCCTTTTCGTTTAATAGCACTCTAAAACTCAACATATTGTTATAGAGTGAAAATTCTTCATCTTCGCTTAAATCTTGCGCAAAGCACTTTGCATCAATTGTTTTAAATATTGAGATTATTTTTTGACTGATTTCGTATGCTTCTGATATAGACTTTGCGAATGTTTCAACGGCAAAAGAAAAGAGATAATGATCACTGTCATTATCTCGATATATTGTGTTGCCTAAATTAATTACTGTGAGCCTAATAAAAGGCGCATATTCAGTTTTTTGATAAGTCTCTGGAATCTTAAATGTAAATATAGGTGGTTCATCTGTTTTTGTCTTTTGTTTGCTTTTAACTAATTGAACTAGTTCGTCATTACTATTAATAAGTTGGTACATTCTTACTAACGGATGTTTACTCATTTAAGCACTCTCCCTATTGCTTGTTTATATACATTTAGTGCTGGCTTTCTTACTTGTTCCATTGTCTTTGCCTGGAAATGTTGTGGCGGTTGTCTAACCTTGCCAAACACTTTAGTACCAACTTCAGGAAAATGAATGTACCAACTTTTATAGCCTACTTCTTTTTGTGGTAAAGTTAAGCCACTTTTGAAGTTTGATTGTTTAACAGTAGAAACTGCTTTGCCAGTATCGTGAGGAGTATTGTTAATTAATGCGCCTTCATACATGTTAGCTACTTGAGTTACTGCTTTCTTAGCTTCTCTTTCACTTTTCGCAACAAGCGCAAATATCTTTCGTGAAATTTCTGCATCACTATCATAAATTGCCATCACTCCACCACCTCGCATTGCAATATACTTCTGTCATAGTCTTGATAATCATGTTCAATGTTTTTTATTTCGAATGTTTTCCCTTTGAAATCTACATACATTTCAGATGTAATCGTGACTTTTTGGAAATACCGAATAATAAAGTAAACTTGCTCACGCCTTGCAGATAAATCCATACTTTTAAATTCTTTGATTGCATGTTTAGAAACTTCTGCGAAAGGTCTAGCAACCTCATTTTTTTCTTTTATATATGAACCTTCATCATTTTTTACATTTTTTATTTCATAGACTCTGATTCTGTGTTTAAGTTTTCCAATCTCCATACCGTCAAATCACCCCTTAACCTTTGAATGAGCGACAATGACGATGCAGGCACTTCAAACTTTTGAAATTGCGATGTTGTAGATGGATTTTCATAATGATGTCTCATGATATTTAAAACCAATAATTTAAAGGTGCTGTTATCTTCAAAGAATTGTTCATCTTCCTTCCTTGTAGATACAGCACCCTTCACCTCATTTATTGCAGTTGGTAATAAAACATTCATTATATATTCATCGTCTAAATCAAAATCTAGATCTATTCGCATTGCTGTTTTTACATTGTCGATATTTTCTAAATCGAACATCTAATCACCCCTATTCAGCAGAAATAACGGCTGATTTACTATTAGCAGTCACTTCAACTTTTTGGGGCTTATTAGGGAGTGTCTTCGCCTGCTACGTCTTCACCAAATGTCACGAAGAAACCAGCGTTTTCATCAGCTTGTTTAACATCGAAACGGAAAGCGCCCATCAAATATTTACCGTAGATTTGGTTTTCAATCCATTGAACAGAAATATCTGAACGGTCAGCAAATAAGACAGCACGTTTTAAATCTCCAATAAACGCTTTAGCATCCCCATTTTTACCAAATAAATCGTCACGTATAACTGTTACGTTCATACCTAACACAGTATTACCAGCTGTATTAATGATGCTATCTTGTAATAAATAACGATCATTACCATCTTTTAAAGTATCTAATTTTTGATAGAAACTTTGCGTACAAACAACTTGACGGTCATATCCTGGGTCTAATTTAACGTTAATAATTTCTTTCAAGTCATCAACGTTAGAAATTGTAGCTGGATTGAATGATTTCAATACTGTTCCAATTCTTTCATTTAAAGTGTTAACTTTTTGTTCTTGAATATTTTCAGACACAATAGCAGTTAAGTTAGCAACTGAATCGTCTAACGCTTCTTGTGAGATTGGGATAGAACCACGATAAGTTTGTACTTTCCATTCAATTGATTTGAATTCAGGTTTAGCTAACTCTGGGTTTTTCTCTAATTCTGCAACAGTATTAAATTTAGCATTAGCACGTTTCAAGATTGGGTATTCACCACTAGGACCTTTAACACTTTCTTTTGTTACTAATTCCGCTAAATTTTGTACAGTGTTAACTTCTTTTTCCGGAATGTATTTAATATCATGCGGAATTGTTACACCTGCATCATCAGATTTAACATTGTCACGTTTTGCCCCTTTAGATTTCATGTATTGCTCGAAACCTAAGATTTCCTCGTTTGTTTCTTGATTTTGATTTAATTTCGCCATAGAACGTTTCGCTCCTTCTTTTTTCTTTTTATCTTTTTCTTCTTCCAGCTCATCTTCCGTAGGTTCTTCTACTTTCTCGATAGCTGGTGTTTCTGATTTTTCTTCTGAAGATGGTTTGTCGTCATTTGACGGTTTATCATCTGACTTTTCTTCGCCTTCAGCATCATCAACAGAGGTATCTTCTTTTTCTTCTGCTGCTTTGTTATCAGTTTCTTCTGCACCTTCATCTTTAGGTGGTGTTTCATCTTGCTTAGGCGCTGATGCTTCGATTTCTTCAGAAAGTTGTTCAAGTTCTTCATATTCTTTTTTCTGTGCATCGATATCAGCTTTTAAATTACGAGCAGTTTCAAGGTCGCCCTTTTCGACTGCTTCTTGCGCTTTAGAAATCAAATTAGAAATTTCTTTTTTGCGCTCGTCTAAATTAGCCATGTGTATGCCTCCTTATTAATTTTGGGTATAAAAAATAGCCTTACGTTTTAAAACGTAGGCCGTCCAATTCAATCGCTATTTTCAATTTTTCTAACTCTTTAACTTGTGTTAGGTCTTGCGAACGTTGAGCAACTAACACGCCAGTATCTTTATAAGCAGGTGTGGTGACGATGCTTACATCAATTAACTTTTCAAACTTTTCAACATTCATGACGTAATCTCCATCTTCAACAGTCCAATAAAATCCAGTTGTTTTACCATTGTTATCTTTTAAATACCAAGCGTGAAAACTGCATTCATTAACGTTTCCCACATCAATATTTTCGTATATATCCTTTGCGTAAGATGTTTGTGGCAACCAACATTTAAATTTTAATCCTTTGTCGTCCACAGATAGTTCAAGCGTTCCAGCTTGTGTCCTACCAATAACATATCTATCTTCATGATTGATTAAACACTTAACGTCATCTATGTCCACATCGTCTAAAGCATTAGGTAAAACTCTTTCTTTAAAACCGCCTAAATCATTACTCAGTGTATTAAAAGTTAAAGCATAACCTTCAATAACCATATCCTGTGTAGTCTCAACGTTACTATTCGTCATATTTATCACCCCTTTCAACTGTGTTTTTTTCAACTTCTTTTTCTATCTTAGATTCTTGATAGCTTTGTAAAGTTGAAAGTGGCGCTCTGTTAAGGTCAACAAGTGGTTGCTCACCATATTCAATAGGTTGATAACCAAATACGCTTCTTGCTTCATCTGTTGATATAATCCCTTTACCATGCAATTCTGTAATACGTTGCAATTGTAGTTCTGGGTCAATATCAATAAGACGAGAAGAATCAAATTCCAATTCATAACCAGAATCAATGAATTTGAATATCTTAGTTTCTAGTTCTGCAATCATCATTTTGAATATTGGATCTAATGTACTTTGCAGATATTCGAGATTAGCTTGTGTAATGGATGTATTGACTGTTTCAATACCTAATTTAGATACTGGTAATCCAAACGCTTTAGCTACTTGTGATGTACTGAATTTATAACTATTTAAGAAGTTCAACACTTCTGTTGGCACTTGCAATCTTTTAAAATCTTGTGATTCATCAATGACGATAAGCCCACCATTATTTTTCATTTGCTTTTCAATAAAGTTTTCATTCATTTGTTTTAGTTGGTCGCCATTGATATTACTTTTTTTCATGGTTAAAACACCAGTAGATGTAGCACCGTTTTCAAAGAATGTTTTCAAGAAATTCTTAGAACCTTGAGATATACCGATTTCGTTTGCTAATGCATACAATGGGCTGTAACCTACATATCCATCTAACGTGATGTATCTAAAGTGCAGTATATCCTCACTAGTAATTTTTACTGCGTTACCTTCCACATCCTCACTGACGTTATAAATAACTTCTCCATCCTTTTCCTCAATTCCCACTAAATCGTTATGTAAGAAATGGAAACCCACGGGGAAGTCGTTTTTATCACGTATAATCTCAACAAACGATTGACCATTGAGTAACATGTTCGCAATGATAATGAATTTGAAGTGCCACCCTGGTAAGTCTGAATGTGGGTTGTTATTGAACAAATCCAATACATCGTTCATTACCATGTTTGACTCATGACCCTTAACTTTTAATTTTGTACTAGCAATATCCGCTGAAATAATACGTGTTGCAGTGAACACGTCACTGTTACGCAAAGCATTAATACCTGTGTAACTAGCATGTGTTCCGTGTTCTTGCCAATACAATAATCGTTCTAAATCTTTATTCATCTTGTCTTGTTTACTATTAAATCCTAAATCAAGTAACGGCATTTTTAGTTTTCACCCCTTTCTGAGGTGTTATCGTACGCTTGATTTAACACTCCAGTTAAACCAATTAAAAATAAACCACCAACAATAAACGCTAATGGTTTCCAAAATATAAATAATCCATAGAATATACTGGTTATTCCGACTATGAATAATATAATCAATAATAATGCGTATAGAATTTTATTCATTGCAACACCTCCCTATAAGAACATTGGTATAAATGTTTCAGCGTCCCATTCATGTTCACCTGCTATTACATAAGCAAATATTGTAGCCATAAGTGGGTCAATTTTCTCTCTATTCATTTTCTTTTCTATCATGATTGAGTCATTAACATTCTTAGCAATTGCATTTTTGACTGCTGTATCTAGCAATGGATTTTTGTGATGTTTAATTTCTCCATTCATAACTTTTAATCTGAAATCTATATTAGGATTAGATAAAGTTTGCGATCCTTGCCTTATTTCATATAACTCATAAAACCAGTTACGACGTTCAATTTCTGCTAACACCCCATGTATAGCATGTGGGTCATAACAAATAGCTTGCACATCTAAGTTGTATCTACTCACATAATTTTCAATATAATCTAATACTTGGTTGGTATTAATGATTCCACTAGATAAATCTGTTATTGTACAATAACCATCATTTGCAAGTTGTTGATAATCTATAATATCTCTTTCGATTTTTGCTTGAAGGCCACCTTTAGTTCCCACGAAAGAGTGAGAGGTTACATAATACTGCTTATTGTTTTCATCTAAGTGAATGAATGAAACTGCTGTTAAATCATCTCCACGTGATAAATCTAATCCAACGTATGTTTTACTATTAGTAATATCGAACTCGGTTTCATTTTTCTTCCAATCATTGAAATCAAGATAAGATTCTTCACTAGCTTGCATCCAATAATTAAAATTTTTAACTAAAATTTTGAACATTTTACCTTTTT
>RWZG01000061.1_pt1 | contig 14214 bp, 17 predicted proteins | sample 2187661 | NCBI WGS metagenome assembly RWZG01 (sample SAMN10531869, study PRJNA481165) | viral metagenome | isolation source: viral particles purified by filtration and ultracentrifugation from about... | host: Nasonia vitripennis 12.1 | place: USA:Tennessee | collected 2011-04-01 | reverse complement strand
AGAAACAGCAAAAGAAGCCCGTCTCTACTCATACAAAACAGACCGGATCACTGGTGAAGTATTACCTGTGATTTTGGATGAGAACAACCACTGTTGGGATGCTGTTAGATATGGGCTTGATGGGTATATCACACAAAAATCTGTGGTCGGAATGCTAGTTAGAAAACGTTAATGAGGGCAAAAATGGAAGTAAATCAACAACGGCTATCATTAGCGGTTAATAACGCATTGAAAGCCGCACAAAGAGCTAGAATGTCCTACGTTCAGTCGTTAGGCACTGGCAACACTAAAAGACCTCGAATATGGAATGAGTTTGGCTGGCCTGAAAATCTCACATTTGATGATTTCTATAGGCTATATGATCGCAATGCGCTAGGCGGCGCTGCGGTTGATAGATACATATCTGGATGCTGGATTGATTACCCTGAAATATTCGAAGGGGACGAAGAGGCAGACAAAGACGGCTCAACCGATTGGGATAAAGGCCTTAATAAGCTACTCAAAAAACATTGGGAACAGGTTGTAGAGGCTGATAAGCGCAATTTAGTTGGCCGATATTCTGGTTTAATCATCCAAATCAAAGATAACAGGTCTTGGAATGAGCCAGTCGATACTAGCATTGTTAAGAAACTAAAAGATAAGGCTATTGTTCGCTTAATCCCTGCATGGGAAGCGCAGCTTGATGTTAAAACTTGGGATGAAGACCAAGCAAGCGAAAACTACAGTATGCCAACAATGTATTCGTTTACTGAAATGGCAGTGGGAGATGATAGTGACGGGTCACCATCACGAATAATTGATATTCATCCTGACAGAGTTATAACGCTTATCGAAGGCGCTGCTGATGGCAAAATGTCATCAGGCGTATCTTTACTGAGAAAAGGTTATAACAAGCTACTCGATATCGAAAAGGTTTCGGGAGGTAGCGCTGAGGGATTCCTTAAAAACGCTAGCAGACAACTTAACTACGCATTCAGTAAAGAAACTGATTTTAATGCATTAGCAGAAGCGTTAGGGACGAATATAGAAGGGCTTCCAGATGCGCTTGATGAGCAGGTTAGACGGCTAAATCAAAGCATTGATGCCTCAGTATTAATGCAAGAAGGCTCGGCAAGCGTGCTTTCTGTTGCCGCAGCCGACCCTGAACCAACATGGCGCACATTGTTAGCTGAGTTTGCGGCATCAATCAACATGCCTGTTAAGGTGCTTATCGGACAGATTACAGGAGAGCGGGCTTCAACTGAGGATATGAAAGATTGGGCTAGAACCTGTAAATCAAGGCGTGAAGGATTTCTCTCAAAAGTCATTACTGACCTGATCCACCAATTTGGAAGGCTTGGCGTTATTGAGCAAAAAGACGAGATAACAGTAAGTTGGTCTGATTTGCTAGCACCTAGCCAATCTGAAAAGCTGGATAACATGAGTAAAGCTGCTGATGTTGCAATGAAGACGCAAAACTCATTCGGACGTTCAGTTCTGATGGAGAACGAGATTAGGGCACTTGGTGAGTACCCAACTTTGCCAGAATTTGAGAACAGTGAACCACCAGAGTCAGGCCCCAAAGGAGACCCATTAGTCGATGATGAAGAATCAAAAGATAGGGTCGCCGATAATACCAAGGAATAAGGCTGACCCAACACAATCAGGGCGGCAAGTTAGAAAGATGTTCCGTGATATTGATAATCGGTATTACGAACTAAAGAAAGCACTCAAGCAACTATTCGACCTGTCATTTACTGGCAGAGAGAAAACGCAATCACCAACTCAAAGTTACATACTCGCTAAAAACGCACAGGATGAACCTGATACGATTTTTAAGGTTAACGCTGGCGTTTATATATATGACCTAGCGGAACGTCCTACAGAGTACGCTAGATTCCTCGAAAGACTGCAATCGATACTTGATGACTACCTTCTCGAAGGTGGCGACGAACGATTGTGGGCTTTTGGGTATGTATCTGATGAGTATGAGCGCGGCACATTGAATGCTTACACTAACTTAGCCGTTCAATCCGAAGTCTACGCACAGCAAACAACACTCACTTACCTACTGTCACAGCCAGCTTATCAAAATCAGGTTGCAGCGGCGTTTATCTCTACGTATAGCGATTGGCGCGGACTGTCTGATGCTGCACGAACTGACTTAGCAAATGTTATCGGCACATCAATAGCGCGAGGTATCAACCCACGCGAAACAGCGCGGATAGTTAGCCAGCGGTTAGATGTATCGATGACTAGAGCGAAAGCCATCGCGCAGACTGAACAAGTTGGCGCGCTTCGTAGGGCAAACTGGAATGAAACGACATGGGCTAGCGAAAGGTTAGGGTTGAAAACTGGCATCTTATGGATATCAGCGCTTAAGCCAACAACAAGACCAAGTCACGCAGCACGCAGTGGAAAGATATTCACTGTTGAGGAAGTGGAGTATTTCTACTCAATCAATGGTAATCGCTACAACTGCTACTGCGCTAATCAGCCGGTATTGCTTAACGAAGATGGCACACTGCATAACCCTAGTATTCTCGACAGGCTCATTCAGTCGCGTGATGAATGGGAAGTATCATATTACAGGGCTAAGGAGGCTGCATAATGGCTGACATTATTAAAAATCAAATAGTTAACGGATTAATTCCTGTTTCACACAATGGTCGAATTACCGCTTGTACATCTGATGGGAAAGCTATTGATGGCATTATTAGCTTTAGTTCTGAAAGCGACCATAGGGAAGCTGTGAGACTGCCCTATTGGCAATCGAGGTGCAGGATCGTAAAGATAACCTCGCCGTAGTTCTACTAAATTCTTTGAAGTAATCCACAAGAGGCCAACACATGAAGCTATCCAGCATTCATGTTAAATCACTGGCTGTCAATTCCTCCAATATCTCAACCGAAACTATTGATGGTGATGAGCATATCGTCATTCGTGGCGTTGTGCCTGTCATCGATGATGTTGTGATGAACGGGGGACTATATCCAGCCAGTGAGATTAACAGTAGTTTTAAATCGATGGAGGGACGGCAGTGTCCATACGGTCACCCTAAAATCGGCACTGATTATGTATCGGCAGACATGCCACGGGCGGTAAACCAATATCACATTGGAGCATGGGCTGAAAACGTCCGAAAGGATGGTGAAAAGGTCATCATGGATGTGAAAGTTAATCGTCGATTTGCTGATGGCTGCGAGAAGGGGAAAGAATTCTTATCTCGCATCGATAACATTATCGCGGGCAATAGTTCCGACCCCATTCATGTTTCAACGGGGTTATTGCTCCAGCGCGAACAGAACAAAGGCAAGTCAAAGGGTAAAGCCTATACATGGGTAGCCCGAAATATGCACTTTGACCACATCGCTATTTTACCAGCATCAGAACCAGGAGCAGCTACGCCAGAAGATGGTGTGGGAATGTTCGTGAATAGCGAGGGTGAGAAGCTAGAAACTGAAACAGCAGAGCTGATTGATGCGGCAAACTGCACGCAAGAAGGCTTATTCAACAAAGCTAAGTTCTTTTTCGCTAACAATTCATTCTCATTTGAAGATATCTATTCTGCATTACGTGCGGCATTACGCAATGCCTCCAGTGGCGATGATTGGCCTTATCCCGAAATGGTATGGCCCGATAAATTCATTTACTACAAATCAGGTAAAACCTACCAACAAAAATACCTCATGAACGATGACGGAGACGCCGAACTCGTTGGTGAGCCTATCGAAGTTGTGCGCAAGCCAACAGAGTACGAAGTTAAAACCAACAAGGAAACTAACCCGATGAAAGAAATCATCACGAATGCGCTGAAGGCGAAAGGCATTGAAACAGAAGGTAAATCTGATGCTGAATTACTGGATGCGTACAAACAAATGAACGCCGAAGAAAAGAAAGAGGAAACGCCAGAAGAAAAAACTGCGCGTGAGAAAAAAGAGAAGGCGGAAAAGGATAAAACCGACACCGCAAACAACAGTGAACTACAGCAACAAATTACAGCCGCTGTAAACGCTGCTATTGCCCCACTTCAAGCGCAGTTAAACGCCAGCGCAGACAAAGAAGTAAACGCCATGCGTGAAGCTGTGAAAGCCAAATTCTGCATGTCCGACATCGCTGTTAATGCGCTAAGTGGCGACCCACTGAAAGAGCTTTACGCTAAATGCAATGTATCGCATGGCCTGAACGGTTCATTCCAACAAATCAATTCCTCTCAATCAGTTTCAGATATGCCGGAGTAAAACATGGCGAATAAAAAACGTGTAATTCATGCGGGTGGTGTATTCACTAACCCATTGCTACACCGTGAAGGTGCGGCAGCAGTTGATACCAAGGCGGGTATTATCGGTTTCTATGATGAGACCACTGCTAAATTCACGCCATCAGTCGATGGTAAAGAAGCGAACATTTTGTATGTGGCCAACTTTGATTATCTGCGCTGCCAGACGGTTGACGATGTAATCAAGGCGGGTGATTGGGTTGTTGCAATTCAGCCAATGCAAGGTCTGTTCCTAAACGTGCGTGCCGCAGCTGGCACTTACAAGAAAGGTCAAGCGGTTATTGTTGCTAATGGTCAAATCACACTGGCAACGGGCGCAGAGGGCGAAGCAGTATTTGCCTATGTCGAAGAAGATACAGCATTAACCGCTGCGGCGGGTGATCTGGTTCGTGTTGTGTTCAAGTAAGGAGAACTGAATGTTTTATTTTTCAACTAAGAAGGCAACCGAAACGGGAAACCTTGAAGCCAACCAAGCTCAATGGGATGCGTTAAGCTTAGAGCGAAACTCATCTGCTGAGGCTGTGGCAGCTTTTATTGCTCGTGCTCGTAATGTGCCTGTTTTAGATGCTGCCAATGCAGTGGACGACATTAAACGCCTGTACAAAGAGTATGACCAGACTGTGTTAGCTGAATTCCAGCCAAACACTGAATTCACTTTGTTAAACGACCTTATGGGGCTATCTCGTTCAGTTCGTATTGATGAGTCGGTCTATGAGTATGCGCGTAAAGGCGGTGGGGGTGTGGCTCACACGTCAATGAGTGGTCAGGTCGGTGCATTACTTGAGGCTAGCGCTTATAGCTTCGATGGAACAATGGTGCCAATTCATGACACTGGCTTTAAGTTCACATGGCGTGACCCGATTTTCGGCAAAGGCTCTGCACTGGCTTCTTTATCTGATGCTCAGAAAGACTCTGTTGATACTGTTCGTCGTAAGTACCTCGATTTTATCTGGAATGGTTTCCGTGATGCTGCGGGTAACTTTATTGCGTTTGATGGTAAGACGTTTAAAGGCCTACGTAGTGATGAGCGTGTAGCTCAAGTGACATTGAATATCAATTTCGCAACTGAGCAAGATGGCAAGAAAATTCGCACTGAAATCATCAAACTGCGTGACGTTCTGAAGCTGCAAAACCTGCAGTATGGTGAGCAAACTTGGTATGTCTCAGGCGAAATCCTGTCTAACTGGGAATCTGTCTACTTCGATGTTAACCAAACCCGCACCATTCTTGAAGAAATCAAGAAAATCACGGGCATTAAAGACATCAAAGAAGACTATGAGCTGAAAGGTAACGAAGTTCTGATTGTTCCGCTGGGCGCTGGTGTTATCGCTCCTATCGTAGGTCAGGCATTCGGTACTGTTGCAGACCCTCGCCAGTTCTACAACTCAGACTACGTATGGCGCACATGGGGTGCTGCTGGCCTGATGGTTAAGCAAGATATCGCTGGTCACTTCTCAGTTATTCACGCTAAAGGCGCATAAGGGGGATTCATGGCATTGGTAAAGGTTATTTCAAGTAACTTCTTTGCTGGTGCCGACCTCAAAAAACAAGAGGTTGGCGCTCAGTTGGAAGTGTCAGAAGAAACCGCTGAAACATGGATGCTGGCTGGTCTGGTAGAGCGAATCGAAGAACGAAAACTCGAAGTCGCCACACCAGAGAAGAAAAAGGGTAAAGGTAAATCAGATGGTGATAACACTTGATGACGTAAAGCCAATGATAGCCGAGCTTGGGTTTACATTGCCTGATTCCGTGCTGTTGTTGCTACTGGATCAAGTGAATGCAAAATCTGAATGCTTGGCGGTTAATTATGATGAATCACTGCAAAAGTTGCTTCTGGTTTATGCGCTGGTTCGCCTTGCCTCATTGTCTGGTGCTCGAAAGATATCATCACAAGGCGCTCCTAACGGGGCGTCACGTTCGTTTACTTATGACTCCGCTGGGACAGATTATTTATTGAAACAGCTTAGAGCGTGGGATACGGCAGGGTGCCTATCTACGTTGCCACTTGCAAGTAAATCGGTTGGGTTCTTTGGTGTGGTAGGGGGTTACTCGTGAGCACTACCGCTAACTGGTCATATACCAATGTCGCTACTGTTTACCCTGTCATTCGTGGCGGTGGTAAGTGGGATGACACAATCACCTACGGCACGCCATATCTTATCGACTGCACATGGCAATCTAGCAATGAAGTTGTGAAAGATGATATGGGGAAAGAGTTTGTAACCAATAACGTTTTTTACACTGAGTTGAAGCGTAATGGTGTAGATGTACAAAGGCCAGAGCGCGGCTTCTACATTGCCAAAGGTGATACCACTTCTCAATCTGACCCGAGAGTCGCAGGAGCTGACATTATCATCACGGTTAAAGAAGATGATATGAGCTTTTTCGGTGAAGAGCCAGACTATGAGATAAGGACATGATATGGCTAAACGTGTTCGCGGTATCAGTGAATGTCGACGCAATACTCAGGCCTTTGTTGGTGATGTCGAGCGCAGAGCGGTAAGGGCTGTAACTGCTGGGTTAATTGTTGGTGCTTCACACGCGGCAAGGTATACGCCTATCGATACATCAACGCTAATTAACTCGCAGTATCGTGATGTAAGAGTCAATGGCGTCATGATAACTGGTAGAGTTGGTTATACCGCTAATTATGCCGTCTATGTTCACAATGCATCAGGCAAGCTCAAAGGGCAGCCAAGAGAGGACTTTGGTAAAACTCGTGATGGCGTTTCTTTCGGTGGGGGAACTGGAAAGGGTAATTACTGGGACCCTAACGCGAAACCTAAATTCCTGCAAGTTGGGTTCGAAGAGGCAAGGCAGGAAATCGACGACGCAATTAAACGGGAGATGAGGCGATGATTATTGACGACTTTCTCGATTATTTGGAACGTGGAAATCTAACCAATGGCTTCATTATTCAGCGTTTAGATTGGAAGGAGCGTTCAGATACCAAAATTCAGCAGTATATTGTTGTCCGTCCCTCCAGTGGCACTGGTCGACTGGGTGAGTTAAGTGCTGATGATTATATCGATGTTATTCTCGTGTCTGCGCAAGATGACCCAATCCCCGCATTAACTCGCGCTGATGAAATACTCAAGTATGTCGCAGCAAACCCCAGTGACTGTAATCTCAACTCAGTTTTTAACATGGGCGGGTTGCCGTCAGGAATTGTAACCACAGAAAACCGAACGATATTCAGACTCTCATTCCGCTGCTTATCATAAACAAACAAATCTCAAACTAGGTCGCCAATGTGCGGCCTTTTTTATTTTCTATAGAAAGAGGTAAACACATGGCAGATTGCCCAGTACAAACCAATAAGCTGATTGGGCGTAATGCGATTATTCGTATTGCGAAAGGTTGCCCCGATCAGGTTCCAGACCAGTCAGCATTTAAACGCATTGGTGCATTGACCACTAAGTCATTTGACTTGTCGCCAAACTCCATCACATCGGAAGCTGATGACACTAAAGGCTTAGTCGAAAACGTAGTCACTAACTTAGATATGACCATTTCATTTGATGGTGAATACCGCAAGCGTGATAAAGATGACGACTTTGGCCCATTGTTATTGCTTCAAGAAATCCCTAAAGAAGTTCAAGCAGGTCGCCAGCCGTCATATTGGGTTCAGATGGATTTCACTGGCGAAGATGCAATTGTGCTGCAAGGTTATTTCGTTTTCACTTCTTGGTCATCTGAATTTCCAGCATCAGAAATTGCCACTTACTCAGGCGAGGTTAAAGTTTCGGATGCTGATACGGTTGAGTGGCTTGTCGAAGAAGTCCCAGTGACTAGCGTAGCGGTTACGCCAGCAACGTTAAGCGTAAAAGAAGGTGAAACAGGCACGTTCACAATTAACTTCGCGCCAACAGACGCAACCAACAAGAACTACACGGTTGTAAGTGATAAGACCAACTTTGCAACAGTTAGTAAGCTGGTGAATGTTGTCACTGTCACAGGTGTAGCGGCAGGAACAGCAAACGTAACTGTAACATCTGAAGATGGTGCAAAAACTGCTAAGTGCGTAGTCACTGTCACAGCTGCTTAATATTACAAAGGGTGCTTACGAGTGCCCTTGATAATATTCAGGGGGAAATATGACAGCAAGAAAGGAATATGGCGAATTCACAATATCAACGCCTGATAAAGATTATTTGTTTAGGCCATCATTTGATGCAATGACGAAAATAGGAACGCCAGAGCAGATTGTTAACGCATTTACTTTGCTAAGTGGTGCAGAAGTTCAAATATTAATTGCTCGTGCCATACAGGCTTATGGTGCTGTTCCTGAATGGCTATTTAAAGCATTAAAAAAGCCAACGTATGGGCGCAGTGTTTTATCAACTTCAATGATGGTGATGCAAGCTTGCTGTAATGATGATTGCGATGAACTTATAGGTGAGTGGAGGCCTAGTAAAAATGGCGTTATCTATAAGCTGGGTAAGGTGCCAATTACCGATATCATCGTGTTTGCTCGTGAGTTAATGACCCACGGCATTATCGGTAAGGCAAAGGTTAGAAAGCTTCAGCGTAACGAAGGTAAAAATGAATTTACAGATAGCTTTAATGCCATCGAGTATATCACCGCTGCACGGGCTCATTTCGGTGTGAATCGAGATGAAGCAGAGCAATTAACAATGACCGAGTTTGTCATGATGTTAAAAGCTAAGTATCCAGACGAGAAAGGTTTCACTCGTGAAGAGTACGACGAGATCATGAAAGCCGATGACCAGCGCAATGAAGAGCTGGCAACAGGTAAGCGTAGACTTGTTAGTAGGAAGTAGATTATTTTCTTTTCATGACATTTAGTAGGTCATCTAGACTGTTTTGTATTAATGGAACTCGGCTGCAATTAAAGTAGTGATGTTCATCGGGATCTGAAAAAGGGTCGCCATATTCTATTGCAGCCAGATAATTCATCCACGCTTCATTTAGTTTTTCTTTGTCATCTTCAGAAGATAAAAGAATTAACATTCTCATATCGCTGTGTTTAATTCTATCTTTGACTGGTTCTAATGGTTGGTATGCTCATGCTTCTTTTTCTTTGTGTATCTGGTCGAATACAATATCGAATTTTTCATTGTACTCCTTCATCTTTTCTCTATTTAAACTGAGTTTGTTTCCCAAAAAATAATCTGCTAGTAAAGAGATTACTGACGATATGAAACTCATCTTGTCACCAGTTAAATATAATAATGGATGTTAACTACTATTTTCATATATCGGCTAGTTAACTAAAAAGTTTAAAGGCTCACACATTTGTGTGGGCTTTCTTTTTTTAAAGAGGTCAGTTATGGCAGAAAGTCAAAGCATGGGCGGTATTCACTATGATGTAGCTATGGATGTTAAGCCAATGCTATCAGGCGAGCGGCAGGTTGGTTCAAGCTTAGATAGAATGGAGGGCAACTTTAATAAAGCATCCAAGTCTATTGATAGCGCCGAGAAATCTATGTTGTCTTTTTCAAAGGCTGCCTTAGCTGTCTCATCTGCTATCAGCGTAGGTGCTGTTGTTAATATGGTAGACCAGTGGGGGCAGGTCGCGGCGCGTATTAAAATGGCTCTCAAATCAGTCGAGGGTGATATTGAAAAATACGCTTCCATTCAAGAGCGTTTCCTCGAAATAAGTAACCGTAACGGTAAAGCTATCGAAGATACGCAGTTATTGTATGTTGGCGCAGCTACATCAATGCAGGAGTTGGGTTATAGCACAGAGCAAACAGTTGATTATATTGAGTCGCTTTCATCCTCTTTAACGGCTAACGCGGCCAGCGCCAATGAAACCCAATCGATGATCAATGCACTTAATAAGGCAATGGTATCTGGCAAGGTTGCAGGTGAAAATTGGAACTCAATAATGAACGCCACCCCAACGTTGATTGGGGATATCGCCAAGCAGTTATCTATCATGCGCGGTGGCGTAAAGGTTACAGAGCAAGATGTGAAGAAACTTGCAGCCGATGGGAAAATTTCTTTCCAATTATTTGCTGATGCAGTTATTAGGGCGAAAGAAGCTAATAACGCAATGGCTGATAGCATGGATAACACCGTCGCTGATGGATTCACCAAATTAACAAACTCCGCTAAAGCTTATTTTGGAGAGCTAAACCAAGGTTTGGGAATAACAAGAAGCATATCCGCTGGTTTCGCCGCATTATCCGAAAACTTTGATAAAGTTGCGGCGGCTGCCGTTATTGCCACATCAATTATCGGCGCAAGATATGTTGGCGCACTGTCGGCATCGATAAAGGCTAAGATCGCTGATGCCGCCGCATCTGCCAAGCAAGTATTATCAACTAGAACTGCTGCGCTAGCTGTGCGTGAGGAGACTCAGGCAATCATTAACAATCTAACAGCTGAGAGGGCTAAGATTGTTGCTCAAAACCAATGGATGGCATCTCAGTCTGTAATCAACAGGCAGATGGGAATAAATATTAGCTATCAAAAAGAATACCAAGCTAATGCAGCCAGAATAGCTGCTATAGATACGCAAATGGCCACGGCTAAAACACAGTTAGCATCCGCAACAAATCAGGCTTCAATTGCCAATAGGACATATGCTGCTAGTGCCAATATGTTGCGAGGAGGTCTGGCATTAATAGGTGGACCTATGGGGGCAGCTACCTTGGCTGCTGGTGCTATTTTTTACTTCTATCAAAAGAGCCAAGAAGCCAAGCAAGAGGCATTAGCTTTCGCTGATTCAATCGAAGAATTGAAAAATAAGATGAAAGATATGTCTGATGTTGCCTTGATGGGTAATATTGCTGAGGCGAGTAAATCCATTGATGCTCAAAAAGAGTCAATACAAGACCTTAAAGATGAGTTGGAAATACTACAAGATAACTACAGTTATACAGCCAGAAATACAGCCGAATATCAAAATAGGTCAGAAAACTTAGAAAAAATTCAGCGTGACATAGCCATCAAAACCAAGGAGCTGGAAGAGGCGCAAGATAAGCTAGCCAAAACGACTAAGTATGTTTCTGATGTTACGGGCGAGCTGGCTGATAGAAATAAAGATTTGTACGATGCTATGAATAATGCCTCTGGAGCAGCTGGAAAAATGGGGGCCGCTTTAGGTGCATTGCAACAGAGAATTAAAGCTGCTGCCGATGAGAAAGCCAGATTAAATAACGAAATGCGTGATAACCCAGAAACTGATGATGGGAAAAAAGCCATTTTAAATTTAAAAGAACAAAATGAGCTATTGGGAATAAAAGACAAGCGACAGAGAGCAATCAGGAAAGCAGAAATGGAAGCTGCTAAGCTGACTCAGAACGCTGATCAGGCAAAGGATATAGTAGCATTAGCAACTGCAAACTATGATCTAACAGAAGCTGAACGCGAAAGCTCTAAGGCAGCAAAGGCATCAACAAAAACCACTGATGAGGCAGGAGAAGCGCTTAAACGCCTACAAGCTGAATTAACCAGACTCAACCAAGGTTATGCAGAAGGCTCGCTTGAGCTAGCGCAGTATGATGCGGCGCAGGCACTAGGTGCTAAAGCTTCACCAGCACAAATAGCATTAGCAAAAGAACGCGCTAAATCTATTTGGGAAGTGCAGGCGGCAACCAAGGCGGCAACTAAAGCTGAGGAAGATAGAAAGAACAGTCAGGCAAACTTCACATCTCTCCAAGAAAGCGTTTCACCAGTGACAGCAATAGATAACCAATTTGCTAAACAGATGGAGCAAATCAACCAGTATAAGCAACTTTACCCACAAAGTATTGCTGAGGCTGAGGCATTGCGTTCTCAAATCGAGGAGCAGTATCGTCAGAAGAGGATGGATGCACAGTGGCAAGAGCTAAGCAATGCCAGTTTAGGCTACAACATGCTTACATCAGCTGTAGATTCATTTGGTGGCAATGCATCGAATGTAATCACTGGTTTAGTAACAAGCACGATGTCAGCAGCAGATGCAGCACGTTCACTGGGTAACACCATGCTAAACAGCGTCGTTAACTCGCTTGTTCAGGTTGGCGTTGAGATGCTGAAAAACTTCATCATTGGTCAAACTATGGGGAGTGCTGCTGCCGCTGCTTCAGCTGGCCAAGCTGCATTGGTTGCTACAGCTTGGGCTCCTGCTGCTGCATTGTCATCACTAGCAACATTAGGCGCAAATGCTGTGGCGGCTAACTCTGCAATTGTCGGGACTGTAGGTGTTGCTAAGGGAATGGCTGTTGCAGGTGCTAGATACAATGGTGGTCCCGTTGGCGCCGGTCAAATGTATCAAGTCGGCGAGCATGGCAAGCCTGAAATCTTCAAAGCCAGTACCGGTAAGCAATACATGATACCGGGTGATAATGGGCGAGTTATTTCGAATAAGGATATGCAGAGCAGTGGTGGTGCAGGCGTGACGGTGATTATTGAGCATCACGGAACACCAATGCAAGTCATGAGCCAAAGCAATGAAAAAGGATTATCAGGAGAGGATGTAGTAAGACTGATTACTCAAGATGCTCATGAAAAAGGCCCTATCCTACAGTCAATAATGGCTAACACATCAGCAACAGCAAGAATCAGACAGAGGTAACGATGGACGAAATTATTGACTACCCGTCATGGATAAGGCCGCCAGAAAAAGCCAATAAAAATATGACTTTCGATACTGGATTTCGAACTGACCAACCGCAAGTGGGCCCGCCCATATTCCAAAAGTTGACTGATGATATAAAAACAATTTGGAATTTAACGTGGATATTTACACTGGCAGAAGATAGAGCTTTCAATCAATGGCTAAGAAGCCCTAATTATCTAGATAATTGCAATAGATGGTTTCGATTAGCAATCAATCTCGGTGGCTCTGGCCAGCAAATGCAGGAGTTACACTTCACTAGCTTTCCTGTGCAAACGTCTATCGATGGCAACTCAACTAAATGGACTGGTACTGTTATCTGCCGAAAACTGTTTAACGAAGATGACGAGTTTGGCGATTTAATCGTTGAGATACCGCCGAGAGATTGGAGCTTGCTTGATATTGTCGTCACTGAGCGCCTACCACGGTGCAAGGGGGATGAATGAAGTTAAGAGAGTACAGAGCGCAACGACCGATGCGAACATTCTACGAGACCATTCAATTCTATCATCCATCATTCGGAAACATTCATTTAGTCAGCTTACAGATAGAGCCTAAGGTATTGGGCGGTGTTGAGTATCAGCCGTGTAACTTTGAACTAGCAGAGAGCCAGCAAAGTAAAACACCGATTATTGACGCTTCGGTTAAGTTTAGCCGAGTCGCACAGGACTTTAAGCAGCAACTCAAACTATGGCGGTCAAATACTCGAATGAAGCCAATTATCGCAACATTTAGGCTATTTGATTCGGCTGACAAAGATAGCCCGATAAGTGAATGGTCGCTGTACGTGAAAGACTGCTCACTTGATGCGGAATCGGTCACGGTCACGCTGTCGATGAATAACCCGCTAAATAAAAACATTGGGCGCATTTACACGATGGAAGAATTCACAGGCTTGGAGACGGTCTAATGACGAAATTAGAGTTTATTAATCGGATGATTGGCAAGCCGTGGAAGAATCGGGCGTGCACATTTGATGCGTGTGATTGCTGGGCGTTGGTCGTTCTGTATTACCGGCATGTGCTGAAAATCGAAATTCATCATGATGCTGGCTACGAATCGGACCATGATTTCGTTACTTGCTATGAGAATGAAGTCGAATTCTGGCAACGTACCGAGCATCCAGTAGATGACGGGATATTCATTGGTTATCGCGGCTCTCAGCCTGCCCACATTGGATTAATCATCGATGGTAACGCATTTCATAGCCGAGGTGAGAATGGGGCTGTACGGATGGATAGGCTCATTGTGCTTGAGAAGAAATTCACGAAATTGGAGTTTATGAAATATGCCGATAGTTGAAATTCAGCGAGTAGCGGGGACACCTAAAGAAAGAGTCGATTTAAAAGTCGGCTCTTTTTTTTATAGCGATTTTCTAGTGCAT
>RWZG01000051.1_pt1 | contig 18186 bp, 18 predicted proteins | sample 2187661 | NCBI WGS metagenome assembly RWZG01 (sample SAMN10531869, study PRJNA481165) | viral metagenome | isolation source: viral particles purified by filtration and ultracentrifugation from about... | host: Nasonia vitripennis 12.1 | place: USA:Tennessee | collected 2011-04-01 | reverse complement strand
ATAACGTTTCTTTCTTATCTTCTTGTTTAGGAACAAACATCTTCATTCTGCTCTCTTCCGTGACCAAAATTCCCTTTCTAAACTTTTTCAAGGAGGTGAAAGCAGAGATTATGAGTAAGAAATTTGTAGTGTTAGATTCTAATAAAAAGAATTTTACAAAAGAAGAAATAGCAGAGCGTGAAGCGTTGGAAAATAAGGCTTCCGATGGTTTTAGTGAGATGCAGATAACTGCACCTAACCATTTAAGCCCACAAGCTAAAGCCGAGTATAAAAGAGTTGCGGAAGACATCCAAAGGTTACCACTTAGAAACCTCGATAGAGCTATGCTAGAAAATTATTGTACCTGGTATTCAATTTATAAAGACTGTAGCAAAATTTTAACCGAACAAGGTTCGTTTTTAGAAGATGGTTCGCCCAATCCTGCTATTAACTCACTTGAAAAAGCTACTAAGAATATTAAGCAGTGTGCTAGTGAATTGGGTTTAACAGTTGATAGCAGAATGAAGATGTTTGTTCCTAAACAAGAAGATAAGAAAGAAACGTTATTTGATAAGTTTGGTTCGTAGGAGGTGTTTTAATGAGTTTAGCTAAAGTAAATGAAGAGATTGTATCAACATATAACAAACACATTACTTATTTAGATGACAGAATTATTAGAGCTAAGGCGATGATCGTAGCGTGCGATATAATGAAAGATTATTTACAGAAAAGAAATACTTATCAATCTGTAACTAAAATTCATTGTCAATCGTGGTCTGAAACTTCTAGAACTATACATGACAAAAAGGTGTATAAGTTTGAAGAATATTTAATTGAGGAGTTAGGTGTTTTTGGTTATAAAGCTGAAATCAGAAAACCGGGCGATGCATCTGACGAACTTAAACTTACTATAAATGAAGAATTACCATAATTAAGTAAAGGAGGTATTTAATTGGTTGACTATCAAGCGATACCTAGTGAATACAGAGATGCAACTTACGCTTATGCAGTATTTGTGTTAGAACGTAAAGTTGAATCGTGTAAGAAGGTTTATGATGCTTGTGTTCGCCATTTGAAAGACCTTCTTAAAATAAAAAAGACTTCATGGAAATATGACTATATTCCAGATGAAGCAGTAAAGGCTACTGACTTTTTGGAAATGTTGCCAGATGTTAAAACAGGTAAAACTTATCCTTTGGCTAATTTCCAAAAATTTATAATCGGTAACATTTATGGTTGGCGACACAAGAAAAATAAAGCGTTAAGACGATTTAAACGAGCTTTTATTAGTGTGGCTCGTAAGAACGGTAAAACTATTCTAATTGCTGGTATTGTTCTATATGAATTTTTATTCGGCAAGAACCCAGCAATGAGTAGGCAAATATTTTGTACTGCTAACGCTAAAGATCAAGCTAAGATTGCATTTGAAATGGCACGTAAACAATTAGACGCTTTGCGTGCTAAGTTCCCAGAAATAAGAAAAGCGACTAAGCGAGTTCGTGATGAATTGAAAAATTTAAACGATGAGTCTTATGTAACTTACTTATCTAAGGAAACGGGAGCTATTGACGGTTTTGAGCCTTATGTAGGAGTGTTTGATGAATACGGAGCAAGTAAGACTAATGAGATGATGGAACTTATTGAGTCTGGGCAAGGTCAGTTAGACAATCCGTTAACTCTAATTATCTCTACTGCCAACTTTGATTTGAACGTTCCGATGTACCAAGTCGAATATCCACGAATGACAAAAATATTAGATGGTAATTTAGATGATGAAGAACAGTTCGCTTATATAGCTGAACAAGAGTCGTTAGAAGAACTAGAAAACCCTGATATGTATATCAAGAGTAATCCTATTTTAGTTGTAGATGCAGTTAGAGAAAATATGATGGAGTATCTTATTAAGCGTTGGAAAACTGCTAAAGAAACAGGTAACACCGTTAAAATAATGGTTAAAAACTTCAATATGTGGACTCAATCAAGTGAGGAGTCCTACCTCTCTGCTGAACATTGGAAAAATGCGAAAATTAAAAAGCAAGACATCACAGGTCGTAAAGCTTGGATAGGTGTCGATGTAGGTCGTACAAGTGACTTGTTCAGTATTTCATGGGCAGTTCAAATGGACGACTATTTTTATGTGGACTCATATAGTTTCATTGCTACTAAGTATGGTCTAGCTACTAAAGAAAAGCGTGACGGTGTTAATTATACTGATTTACAAACTAAAGGTGAATGTAGTATCACAACGCTAGATAGTGGTGTTATTGACTATGACGAGGTGTACGAGTGGTTAGATAACTTTGTAATAGAGAATGATTTAGATGTTCAATGTATCGCTTATGACCCGCATCAGTATGGCCATATATTAACAATGATTGAGAAAAATCATCCTGAATGGTTACAAGTTGAGATTAGACAAGGAACAATGACCTTGAATATGCCGACTAAACAGTTTCGTGATGATGTAATTGATTTAAAAGTTAGACATAGTGGTAACGAGTTATTAACCGCTGCTGTTAACAACGCAATTACTAAAACTGACAACAACGGTATGCGTATTGATAAAAATAAAAATAGTAATCGTATAGACCCAATAGATGCCTTGTTAGATGCTTATGCAATGTGTTACACCGAATTTCAAACTGGTGGTTACTGGACTGATGAAATGATATTGAGTGGAGATTTTGGGTTTTAGGAAAGAGGGGATAATTATGAATGAAGTAGTAGAATTTTATGAAGTTATAATTAAAGAAACAATGGTTAAGATTAAAAAAAATAAAAAAGGAATTGAAAGTATTGATAGTTCGGAAAAAGATTTAGTTAGAAGAATGAATAAGTTGAATATATTGGAGAGAGAATTGAAAGTGAATGAAGATATGTTAGAAAAATATTTAAATATAAGGTATTTAGCTATGTACGGAAGTGAAACTCATGAATAAACTAAAGCAATTCTTCAACTTGCTAATACTTCAAATCCACACAATATTTTTACTAGTCGGTATCGGATTTATATCCGTATCGGCTTTTTTGTATTCTGAAATAATCGGATATTTAGTTTTAGGTGTGTGTTTTGTGGTTGTTAGTACGGTTATCAATAAAACTAAAGGTTAGTTAATGAAAACTAGAAAGGAGGTGGACAAATGGCATTTTTTCAACCACTAGGCTCTACTGAACAACAAATACAAGAATTGTTGTATGATACACCGACTAGAAATTCTTATGTAGGTATTAAAGGTTTAAAGAACTCTGATGTACTTACTGCTACCTCAATTGTGGCTGGTGATATAGCAAGGTTTCCGATTATCAAGAAAGATTTAGATGGAAATATCGTTCAAGATGAAAAGTTAAACTACCTCATGAATGTAAGGTCAACTAAAAAAACAACTGCTCATTCTTGGAAGTTTGCAATGGCAGTTAATACTATTCTTTGTGGTAATAGCTATTCTAGGATATTGCGTGACCCAATAACCAATGAACCGTTGGAATACGTGTTTTACCCACCATCAGCAGTATCTATTGAGTCAGAAAATGATTATGAAACCTACTACTATATGATTTATCCACCTCATGGTAATAAGCAGATTAGATGTGAGCCTGAGGACATTATTCACTGGAAATTTTTTAGCCACGATACAATTTATGGTCGTTCTCCCTTGTTATCGCTTGATGATGAAATTAACCTACAAGACTCTGGTATAGCAACATTACTAAAATTCTTTAGAGATGGTTTTTCAAGTGGGATATTAGAGATGAAAGGTGGAAAGTTATCTGGTGAAGCTCGTAGGGTAGCTAGACAAGAGTTTGAGAAGTCACGAGAAAGTTCAACAGGTGGAAGTCCTATAGTAATTGACTCGACAATGGGTTATACACCGTTAGAGGTCGATACAAACGTTCTAGGATTGATTAACTCAAACAACTACTCAACAGCTCAAATAGCTAAATGTTTGCGTGTACCAGCTCATAAATTAGCGGTAACTAACCCTAACCAGTCAGTCAAACAATTAAATGATGATTATATCTTAAATGACTTACCTTATTACTTTAATGCGATTTCTTCAGAACACCAGATGAAAATATTTAGTGATGAAGATAGGCATAAATACACACTGGAGTTTGATACCCGTTCTGTTACAGGAATGAATCCAGAAGAAGCGTTGAAGCTTTATAACGGTGGAGTTATCACTGGCGACCAAGCTTTAATGTATATGGGTAAATCTCCAACAGGAGAAGCAGATATGCAACGATACAAATTTAGTCTTAACTATGTTTGGTCTGATAAAGCTGAACAGTATCAAATGGAAAATAAACAACGTAAAGGAGGTGATGATATAGATGAAGATGGAAACTCGACAACTGACAACGAAACTGGAATTGAGAAAGTTGGAGAATGAAACTGAAGTTATTGAGGGTTATGCTCTTAAATTTGATAGGTGGTCAGATACTTTAGGTTGGTTTTATCCTTTTAGAGAAAAATTAGAACCTGGATGTCTAGATGGTGCTGATACAAGTAATGTAGTTGCTCTATTTAATCATGACCAATCACAAATTTTAGGACGAACTGGAGCCAATCTTGATTTAGAGATTGATAATATCGGCTTGAAATTTAGAATTAAACCTACCAATACCACATTGTCGAACGATTTATTAGAAAATATCCGTTCTGGTGTTATTAACCAATGTTCTTTCGCTTTTACTATTCCAGATGAAGACAATGCTGAGGAATGGCGAGAAAATGAAGAAACAGGTGTATATGAGCGATTTATCAAAAAAATAGATAGATTATACGATGTTTCAGTAGTTACTACACCAGCTTATCCAGATACAGAAGCGGTTGTAGGTGCTAGAGGTAAAGAGATGGTGGAAGAATTAAGAAGTCACCCTAAAAAACAAGAAATTAAATCAATGTTAAACGAATTAGAAAAAGAAGAAATATTAAAAAGTCTGTAGCGATTAGCTAGAGGCTATTTTTTATACCAAAAATTAAAGGAGGACATCAAATGTTCGAGGAAAAAATGAAAGAATTACGCTCTCAAATTGTTGAAAAAGAGGGAGTTGTAGAAACATTAGCAACAGAAATTAGAGGTTTTCTAGAAAATGACAAGCTAGATGAAGCTAAAGCTAAGAAAGAAGAGCGTGAGAAAGCTAAAGATGATTTAACTGAATTACGTGAGAATTTAGCTCTCTACGAAGAACAGAAAGAAGGTCAAGTAGTGTCAAAAGAACAACGTAAAACTGTAACACCTCAACAAACTGAATACCGTGAGTCATTGAATGACTTCATCCGTTCTAAAGGTGAAAAACGTGAAGGTGTAGATTTTAAAGATGGTGAAGCAGTAGTTCCTGCTGAATTATTAAATACTCGTGCTGCAACTGATGGGATTGTTAAGACAGATGTATCAAAAACTATTCCAGAATCAATTTCATACAATCCACAACTTGAAATTAAAACTGTAACTGATTTAAAACAATTTACAAATATTTTCCAAGCTACAACAGCAAGTGGTAAATATCCAATTCTTAAAAAAGCTACAGCTCGTTTAAACACTGTTGCCGAATTAGAAGCTAACCCAGATTTAGCTAAGCCAGAATTTGAAGAAGTGGATTGGGCAGTACAAACATATCGTGGCGCTATTCCAATTTCTAATGAGTCTATTCAAGATTCAGCAGTTGATTTAGTCGGTTTAATCGCTCGTCATGCTAACGAACAAAAATTAAATACAACTAACTACGCTATTGCTAATGTATTAAAATCATTTACTGCTGCTGCTATGTCTACTCTTGATGATTTGAAGAAAATTATCAATGTTGATTTAGATCCGGCTTATAACAAAGCTATTGTAGCGACTCAATCTTTCTACAATGTTTTAGATACATTAAAAGATGGCAACGGTCGTTACTTATTACAAGATTCAATTGTATCTCCATCTGGGAAAGTATTACTTGGTATGCCTGTATTCGTTATTGAAGATGAATTATTCGGTGCTAAAGGTAATACAACAGCGTTCTTGGGTGATTTAAACAGAGCTATTCTATTTGCTAATCGTGTAGATGTAACTGTTCGTTGGGTAGACCATAATATTTACGGTCAATACTTACAAGTGGCAACTCGTTTCGATACTAAAAAAGCTGATAAAAACGCTGGATACTTTGTTACTTACACTGCTCCTGCAGGTGGAACGGGGGAATAACAGCGCCATTCATAGCAATGGCGTTGCCAAATGAAAGTTGGGAAGTTGATGATATTAAGCAATGGTTAGACAACCACGATATCAAATACGCTCCCAACACCAAAAATAAATCTATATTATTAGCGAAAGTAGGTGAGTAGGTGAAAAATTATTCTGAATTGATTACTGAAGAACAATTCAAACAAATTAAAAACTATTTAAAAGTAGATATTGATTTTGAAGATGAATTAATCAAAGAGTTTCTTGATTCAGTAGCATTGATTTTGATTGATGCAATTGATATTAAAAAGAAACCTTCTGATTTCATGGATGAACCTAGATTTCATTTAGCAGTTAAGAAACAAGCTAAAGAAGAATATGAACACAGAGGTTTAACGGCTGATACTATGCGCTACTCACTTGCTAATGGTGTAGATAACATAATTCATCAATTAAGAGTTAAAGGAGTTGTTGATAGTGATAACTCGAAAACTCAATGAGCGTATCGAATTTTTTGAACGTAAAACTGGACAAGATGATAATGGGGACCCTATCAAAATTGATAAGGTTCTTTTTTCTTGTTGGTGTGAGATAGCTAAAGCTACTACTAAAGAATTTAGAGATAGATCATCAGAAGATATTGAAAGTATTAAGAAGCGTAGAAACAAACGCACAATGTATATCAGATTTAGAACTGATATTGACTCTGGAATGTTAGTGAAGTGGCGAGATGTTGTGTATAAAGTTATTGACCTAGAAGAAGATTGGAAAAGTAAAGATATGTTAATGGTTACTGTGGAGGTGGTTGAATGACAACTGGTTTAGAAGAAATGCTTGCTAATATTCATAAATTGCAAGTGAATAATCGTAAAGTTGCTCGTGAAGCTGTTTCTGAAGGCGCTGATATGTTTGCTAAACAATTGGAATCAAATACACCAGATGACAGCGGAATTCTTAAAAGTGATGTGACTGTTAGTGGTTTTAAAGGTGGAGGACAAGGGCAAATCGAAAAAGACATCGGTTATGGGGGTTCTACTGGTTGGAGGGTTAAATACCCCGATGATGGAACAATACATCAAGGAGCGCAGAATTTTAAAGAAAAAACTATCAATGAGATGACGCCTAAAGTCCAAGAACTTTATGCTAAAAAAATAGCTGAGGGGTTGAACTTATGACAATTGAAACTAACGTTTTTAAATTACTTTCTAGTGATTCTAGTTTAGTTAAATTGTTAGAAAGTTTAAGGCCTACAAAAATTGATACAGTCGGTATTTGGAAACATGAAATACCTGAAAACTATCGTAAAAAAGAATACGCTCCGTTTATCAGAATTAATCCTATTTATGAAGCTGATACACAATATGCTGATGATGAAGCTATGTCAGAGGAACAAAGAGTTCAAATTAGCTTTTGGACTACTAAAGATTTAGATTCAGAAAAAATAATTAAAGAATTAGATAGAATACTAAAAAATAATAATTTAACTCGTTACACAGCTAACGAGAACCCGAGATATAAAGATACCGATATTGACCTGTTAATTAACCACAGGAAATATCGCTTTTTTGATTGGGAAAAATAAGGAGGAATATTAATGGCAACAAACACAGTAAAAATTGGTTTAGATAATTGGGAAGTAGCTAAATTAGATGAAAATGATAAAGTTGTAGGAGAAATTGTTAAAGCTCCCGGTCTTGTTTCAGCGAACATGGCAGTAACAGTTAACAGTGGTAACTTCCAAGCTGACGACGGATTATGGGCTGTTTTAGATGGTGGTATTTCAGCTTTATCATTAACAATTGGTAATGCTGATATTAAATCAGAAGTAAAAGCTGTTTTGCATGGTTTAACTTTAGAAAAAGGAATGGAAGTTTATACAACTGACATGGTTATTCCTTATGTAGCAACAATTTTCCGTTCACGTTTAAACACTGGTAAATATGTATGGTTCGGTTTAGCTAAAGGTAAGTTCTTACCTGGTGGAGTTGATTTAAATACTCGTGCTGAAACTCCTACAGGACAACCAGATTCAGTTGTTGGTAACTTTGAGCCTAGAGCTGATAAAGTAACTCATATTATCGCTCGTGAAGATAATGCTGATTTCGATTTAACAGAATTTAGAGCTAAGATTTTTCAGTTAGCAACAGAAGGATAGAGAGGGCTTATGCTCTCTCTTTTTTATTTGAGGAGGAATAGAAATGGCTATTAGTTTAAGTTTCAAAATTGACGGAAAAATGCAGACGTTTAAAAAAGACGATATTTACTTCGCGGATAATATTCGAGCTGTTAAACATCAGATTGTTCAACGAGAGTATTACATGTCTGAGAAAGAAGATGCTGAAAAATTTGAAGCAATGCAAGAAGATTTCTGTCAAACGATGTCAGACATTTTTAATAATGAATTTTCTTCTGAGCAGTTCAGACAAGGTTTAACTCTTGAAAAAACAAAAAAAGCAGAAGAAATTTACGTATTAGCTTTAGGTGGAAAACTGGATGAAGAAGATAAAAAAAAGTAGAGCCGCAAACTCCACAAGAAGCTTATGAGTCGTTAAAAGAAACCGTCAAGATGTTCATGGAAAACGGTTATAAAGTAAATGATGTTTTTTCAATGAAGTTAAAAGACATTATGACACTTAATGAAATGCTTGATTCTGAATCATCAAACGGTCTGACAGAGGACTTCTTGAGCTTACTAATGTAGAAAGGAGGAAAACTATTGTCAAATATCGGAAACATTGCAGCAACTGCCAGTTTGAATATTGATCCATTTCAGTCATCATCAAGAGTTCTAGCAGCTCAAATGCGTTCCATTGATGGAGCTTTAAAAACGATGGAAACAGCATTTAAGAATACTTCTAATAATATCAACGCTCAAAAGACACAATATCAGTTAACTGGAAAAGCAATCCAAAATTATAATGACCAACTGGAATTACAAAAGAAAAAGTATGAAGGTTTGAAAGTTGCTACTGGAGATATAAACAAAGCTACTATTCAACAAAAAACAGATTTACTATCTGCAGAAGCAGCAGTCAATAAAACGGCTAGTCAAATCGAAAACTTAACTGGCAAATACAACGCTCTTGGCAAGCAGATTGCTATTAATGAATCTAATTGGACTAAAGGCGGTAAAGCTTTAGAATCTTTTAGTGAAAAAACTGGTAAAATTTCAGATGGATTGAATTCATTTGGTAATAAAATGACAGTTGGTTTAACTGTCCCTATTGTTGCTGGTGTAACTGCTGTTACTAAAGCTGCTATGGATTGGGAAAGTAGTTTCGCTGGTGTAAAGAAAACTGTAGATGAAGTTGTTGATTCCAACGGTAGAGTTACTTATTCGTATAAAGATTTAGAGAACGGACTTAGGGGACTAGCTAAAGAATTACCGTCAAGCCATAAGGAGATTGCGGCAGTCGCAGAAGCAGCTGGACAGTTAGGTATTGAAACTCCAAACGTTGTAGCATTTACCAAAACTATGATTGATTTAGGCGAATCTACAAGTATGAGTGCTGAGACTGCAGCGACTGAATTAGCAAGATTTGCTAACATTACTGGCATGTCACAGGACAAATTTAGTAACTTAGGTTCAGCTTTAGTAGATTTAGGTAATAATTTTGCCACAACTGAAAGTGAAATTTCTGCTCTATCGCTTAGATTAGCTGGTGCTGGTTCTCAAATTGGAATGACTGAGGGAGAGATACTAGGATTCGCGGCTGCTCTAAGTTCTGTTGGAGTTGAGGCGGAAGCTGGTGGTTCAGCATTCAGTAAAGTGATGATTCAAATGCAACTAGCTACTGAAAAGGGTATGGGAGCATTTGATGAACTTATAGAATTAGGGAAACAAAGTGGAGTATCGTTTGAACAAATGAATAAAGCGGTACAAGACGGCGGTAAAAACCTAAAAGCTACTGCAAGTCAAATGGGATTAACTAATAAACAGTTAAGTTCTATGTACAAAGAAGCTGACAAATCAGCTACCTCATTACAAAACTTTGCAGAAGTGGCTGGTATGACTAATGCAGAATTCGGAAATATGTTTAAACAAGACCCATCAAAAGCAATTATGAAATTTGTTGAAGGTTTATCTAAAGCTGAAGAACAAGGAACATCTGCTATTAAAGTTCTAGATGATATGGATATTACTGAAGTTCGTTTAAGAGACTCACTTTTAAGAGCTGCCAACGCAAGCGGTGTGTTCTCTGATGCGGTATCAATGGGTAATAAAGCATTTGGAGAAAATACTGCATTAGCAGAAGAAGCTGGTAAACGTTATGCGACAGTTGAGTCTCAATTAAACATGCTTAAAAATGAGCTAGTAGATGTAGGTATAGAATTTGGCGGGCCATTTTTAGAAGCTATGAGAGCTAGTTTACAAGCAGCTAAACCGTTTATTGCTACTGTAGCTGATATGGCCACTAAATTTAGCGAGATGAACCCAGAAACACAACAAGCGATTATAAGGTTTGGTGGATTCTTAGCAGTTATAGGTCCTGTTTCTAAAGGGTTGGCTGGTATAACTCGAGTTATGAGTGTTACAACAGGTGGATTAGGTAAGTTAGCATTAGGAATAGGTAAAATAACAGGTACTGCCAAAGCTAGCAAACTAGCATTAGATGCTGCTTCTACTGGTATGAAAGTTGTAGGAACAAGCGCTACAGTCGCGACTGGTGCTGGAGCCACTGGATTAACTGGTTTTGTAGCTGGTCTAGGAACTATTGCTGTTCCTGCCGCTATTGCAGTTGGAGCTGTCGCCGCTATCGGAACTGCTTTATATGTAGGTAAGAAAGCTTATGACGACCACCAGTTATCAGGTGCTAAGTGGGGGACTGAAGTAAATAAAGAACAGGATAAAGTAATTGAGAAGTCACTAGAAATGCGTGATAAAGCTACTAGCTACATAGATGAATACGCTGATGGTGTTAGAGGTTCTGCTGATAAAGCTATTCAAGCTAATCAAGAAATTGTGGATTCGATTCAAAAAACAATTGAAAAAGAATATGAACGAAAAGTGAAGAATGCCGAACAACTTGAAGATGGTCCTATTAAAGATAGTTTGAAAGAACAAGCAGAAAACGATAAAAAGTACGGCGAACAGTTAGCTCAACAAGCTCAAGAAAGAGTTAATAAAATAAACGCGATTCTAAGTACCGCTAGTAAAGAGAATTTGAAATTATCTGATGAAAACAGACGCTATATTGAAGCTAACTACAAGCAACTATCAGCTAAACAATTAGAATTAGCAGGATTCACTAAAAATCAAATAATTGCTATTGAGTCAGCTTATCAAAAAGATTTAACAAAGTTGAGTTATAACGAGCTTGAAACGAGGGCTAACAAAGTTAGTGAAGCTTTAAATAGTGAACAAGAATCTTATAAAAAGAGTAGGCAAGCTATTCTTGATGGGACTAAAGAAGGTACTCAAAGGCAAATAGCTTTGTTAAAAGAATTAGATAATGAGCATAAAAATAGTAATGAATCTATGATTTTGGGGCTTGCTAGATTAAGGCTTCAACAAGGATTGTCTGTTGATAGTATGGCAGCGGTTTGGGAGCAATACGGTTGGACTGTTGAAGAAGTTGAACGTTTAGTATCAAGCAGTATAGATAAATCATCTAAAAGTGTTGATATGTTTGCTCAAGGAATGTCAGAAGCTGATATTATGTGGAATGAATTAGCTACAGACCCTAAAACATTAGAAATAAAATCAAACATGGCTGATACATTGGTAGAGATAGCAGCTACTGAAGATGGTTGGAATCAATTAGAGTTCATGGCTAAAAATGCCGATTTAACTACAAATGCTAAAGAAGAAATTGCTATAGCTATGGGTGAAGTTGATAAGTGGCAATTCTTATCCATGGACGATAAACGGTTACTTCTTGAAAATGATGAAGCTATGCTAAAACTTTATGATTCTATTGATGAATTAGGTAAGTGGGATGTTTATAATACTGACAGAAAAACGTTAGGTGTAGATAATGCTGATGCACTTTATGCCTTGATGGAGTCTAAAGGAGCTTTAGAAACATGGATTAACTTACCTGTGGAAGTTAAACAATTAATAACTACTGATGAATCATCAGTCACTGTAGAGCAAGCTCAAAGAGTATTAGAAACTTACGAAGCATTAGACCCTAAAACTAAAGCGTTACTCGGTGATAATACGGATGTTAATTCTAAACTAAGAGCTGCAGAAGAAAAACTGAATTCTTATGAACGTAATAATCCTAAGACTAAACATTTACATGCTACTGATAACGCAAGTGGGCCAGCGTCTACTGCCACAACAGCAGTTCAAGAATTTTCAAGACAACGTGATCACACAGTTACTATGACATCTAGATTTGTAACTATTAACGAAACAATTTACCAAGAAGGTAAAGCTGGCGGTCATAGAGCTATTAGAGCAACTGGTGACCCTTATTTCCAAGGTGGCCCTGTTTGGTTGGGAGATGGTGGAAAGCAAGAGCCGTACCTAACACCGCAAGGTGATTTTGGTATTTCGCCTGCTGACTGGACTCTTTACGATTTACCACGAGGAACTAAAATTTGGCCGTCAATCAGTAAAATGATGGAAACTTTACCTCAGTATTCAAAGGGAACACAGTTTGATGATACTGTTATGAGTCGTTTTAAAGTTAATCAAAGTGCATCTAGAGGTAACAATTCAGATAGTCATAAATTAGACTCAATTATTAATCTGTTAAGTAGGTTATTAACTAAAGATACTGACTTTTCATTTAACGGGACAGTGTTGTTAGAGAACGGTTATGAAGTTGGTAGATGGTTGTCACCAGTATTAAAAAATGAGTTTTCTAGAGATAGTATTAGAGGTAAAAGGAATAGAGGTGATAGAGATTGAGAGAAATAAAATTTAACAATAAAGTGTTAAAAGTAAAAGCTTTAAGAGTGATTATACAACCTCTATCATCTATTGTTGATAGTTCTGAGAATATATATGGACTTAATCAACAACGTTTCACTAAATATATTAAGGAGCCTAAGAAAATCATACTTTCATTTCCGTACGAGAATAAATCTGAAAAGGAAATTAACAAAGAATTAAGTTCATTCTTTTTTAGTGAAGAAGAAGTTATGTTAATTAATCCTAAAGATGAAACGACCTACTTTATGGCTAAGTTACAAGGAGAAATCAACGTTAATACTGAAGGTAGTTACTCAGTTGTAACTGTAGAATTATTTTCTTACGACGGGTATCTACATGCAATGAATAGGAAAGTATTCAACGCCGCTCTAAATTCAGACGGTGTGTTAGAAATGGAAGTCGATAACAAAGGGACAAATACAACTCTACTTTCATTCGCTGCTGATATTAAAGATGATAACGGTTATCTAGGTGTCGTTTCTGAAAAAGGAGTGATGGAATTTGGCAAGATTGATGAAGTTGATGGTTATGTGGATAAAAGTGTTATGCCTTTTAATCTTCACATGGTGCCAGCGGATGCTCCTAAATTCGGAGTAAACAATGGTGTAATAAACTGGAAGGTATCAACTGCAGGTGTTCCTAACGTTCAACAAGGCTCTTACACTTGGACAGAAGAAACTGCAAAAGCGACTAATTTCGGTGATAAAAAAGATAATTGTTGGTATGGCCCAACAATAAATATTCCGATACCAGCTCATTCTATCAGTGGTTTAAGAACTGGTAACTGGAAGGTGTTAATCATATCAGGATTCGAATCTAAAAAAGATGTTTCAAGAATCGGTCGCCAAGAATTTAATTTATCATACAACGGACAATCAGTAGCCACTATGACTATGTTTGACGGGACAGGTAGAGCTGTTCAAACTTATTGGGAGTTTTGGGTATTAGATAAAAAAGTAAAATCGTTAATCGTTGATAAAAACTTTAGTGAGTTTTACGGGAATATTGAGATTTATAAAGAAGGTAGCAGAATATACTTTAATATTTATTCTCAATACTCAAGGAAGACATTAACTTACTCATTTTATGACGAAAGAATAGCTGCAATGGGAGTAGATAAATTTACACATTGGAGTGCTATTTTTAATGGCATGAAACCTCTTGATATGTCGCTTAATCATTTAAGATTTACATGGATAGGTACTCAAAAATTTGTTGATGTACCGAACAGATATATGGATGGCGATGTTCTAAGTTATGATGGTGACAGTGGTAAGTTCTATGTTAATAATTTTCTAAAGCTAGATGATATTATACAGGGATCAACAGATATAAAAATACCTCCAGGTAAACATAAAGTTCAGTTTTACTATTCAGATTTTAATAAGGTGACACCAACAATTAAAGGAACTATTAGAGAAAGGTGGTTATAATTTGAAGATTTTTGTAATGACAGCAGATGATGTAACGGTCGCTACTTTAGATAATAATCTAGATGATGCGTTGCATTATTTCGATGATGAATTTCATCGTTATTTAGAAACAGGAGCTTCTACTTTTGACTTATCTATTCTTAAGAGATTAAAGATTTACAGTAACGCTAATACTGGTAATGAAACAGATTATCAGCACTTAAAAGAAAACAACTCATTAGTATTTACACATAAAAACAGAGATTATAAATTTACAATTAGACGCATTGAGGAAACTGAATCTTCGATGCGTCTTTATTGTGAGAACCTATCTTTAGATTTAATCAATGAGTATAGAGCACCGTATAAAGCTGATAAAGCTTATGGAATTGCTAAATATATTAATGATTGTATTTATGATTCTGGTTATGAAATTGGAATCAATGAATTTTCTTCAAATGTAAGAACTTTAGAGTGGGAAAGTGACCAAACTGTTTTAGCTAGAATGTTATCAATTTGTAATAGTTTTGGAGCAGAAATCGAATTTGAAACAATTCTTAATTCCGATAGAAGCGTTAAGAAAAATTATGTTCACTTGAAGAAACAAGTTGGAGAAAATAGGCAAGACATTGAATTGAAATATGGTCGTGAAGTAACAAGTATCGGAAAAACTGTAGATATCAATGATTTAATAACTTGTATCGCTCCGACTGGTAGTGAAAAAGATGGAAAAAAGACCACGATAAAAAATATCGAGCGTGAAATAAAAAATAATGAGGGAGTAGTTGAATTTTTTACTAAAAAAGGTTCAGATACAATTTATGCTCCTTTAGCTAATAATGTGTACGGCTTTAGAAGAAAAAATGATTCAAAAGGTTATGTCAAAGGAATGTTTGATTACGATGCTGAAAGTGATAGTGAGTTGTTCAACCGTGCTTTAACAGAACTGAAAAAACGTTGTGTCCCTCGTTATGAATTTGAAATTGAGGGTTATTATGATGTGAATGTTGGAGACACTGTCAGAGCTATAGATGAAGCCTACAATCCAATTTTATTGTTAGAAGCTCGAATATCAGAACAGATAATCAGCTTTAGTGACCCATCTAGAAATAAAACTATTTATTCTAATTACAAGGTTCTAGAAAACAAAGTGAATCAAACGTTGTTAGATAGAGTCAATCAATTAGCAGCACTAGCCAACCAATTAAAATATGGAATAGATTTTGAAGGCAGTACCGTATTTAAAAATGGTCAAGGTAGCTTAAAACTCTATGCAGATGTTATGCGTGGGGATTTACATATCGCAGATGAATTTACATCATTCAACTGGACCAAAAAAAATGCCGATGGAACTATTGATGAAATTTGGACACAAGCTCACACAGGAGTAGGAAAAGTAATTGAGATACTGCCTAGTGCCATTAACGAGAGTGCAACGTTTAGCTTTACTGTCTTAGTCAATGAAGAACAACAAGGCAATGCGACTATCGTAGTAAGTAATGTTTACGACGGAAAAGACGGTACTGATGGCAAGAACGGTAGCGATGGAGCTGATGGTAAAGACGGTGTAGACGGTAAAGATACATACATCCACAAAGCTTGGTCATGGTCTGCTGATGGGACTGATAGGTTTACTACTAAATATCCTAATGAGAATTTGTTGTTAGGTACAAAAGATTTTTCTGGTACATGGGGTAATTCATTATATTGGACTAAAGAAGGACTTTATAAAGGTAATGTCGTAATGGTTCGTACTGGAACTTGGGCAGGATTATATAAGGAATTCGAAGTTAGAGAAGGAGAAGTCATAACCTACTCTTTGGATGTTAAATCAGACGGAGGAGAAGTGTGGTGTTATTTTTCTGGGGAGAGTGCAGAGTATACTATAGTTTCTGGTAATTTAAACTTTGGTACACTTAAGGAATGGACTAGATGTGCAATTGTTATAAAAATTACAAAAAGCGGAACAATTAGACCTAGAGTAGAGAATGCACGAAATTCCAAAATTTTAGTTTCTGGCTACAAAATTAGTAGAAGTGATAATATAAACGAAATCTACACCCCGTCACCAAAAGACGACTTCGACAATGCTTGGCCGAAGTATGAAGGGTATTATAGCTCGCACAATCCAGTTCAATCTACTAATCCATCAGATTACACTTGGACTGTACACCGTGGAGAGAATGGTAAGGACGGGACAGATGGTAAGGATGGAACTGACGGGAAAGACGGTGTAACACCTAAAGATGTTATCAGTGGTTATCTATCAAATGAATCTATCATAGTGCCCGCTACACCAACAGGAACAGTTACAGACTATTCTAAAGCGTTTGGTGACTTCGTAGTATTTGAGGGGCAAACTCAAAAGACTAGTGGAGTTACTTATACCAAAGTATCAGAGGTAGGTATGACCAGTTCAATCAATTCAAATGGTCGTTATGTGGTATCTGCGTTATCTGCTGATATAGGAACAGTTACTTATCGTGCAACTTATAGTGGTGTAATAATTGATAAGATATTAATTGTAGTTAAGAACAAGCAAGGTCAAAGTGGCGCTGATGGAAAAGACGGTTCGCAAGGTCCTCAAGGGCCACCAACAGGGATAACAGTATCTGCTACTGTTCCTACTAATCCATACGTTAATATGCTTTGGCAGAATACTGGCAATATACCTGGTTATATCACAGGTGTGACTTATCAATGGAACGGTGCTAAATGGAATATTTTTATATTCTCTGCTGAAAACATTGTTGCTAATTCTTTATCAGCTATTTCTGCTAATCTTGGTACGATAACAGCCGGAGAGATATTAACTAGTTTCTTTAGAGGGGACTCAATTAGTTCAGCAATTAAAAAAAGAGGAACGACTACCATATCAGATGGTCAATTTAAATCATCCTTTGATTATGTTCAAGTTACTAATAATACTATTCTTGGAAAAGGTGATGTTGTTCTAGATGAGAATGGCTTTATGGTTCGTGATTTAACCGCAAGCGGCGAAGTTCTAAGAAGTACAGCTTACAATCCAGAAGGTGTATTTATGTTCGACGCCAATATTAATTTCGGTACCGTCAATTTGAAATATCAAGATTTAATGTCTATAGAGCCGACAAGATTACAAGCTGAAATGGGATTTAAAATTTACGGAACTTCTAATAGTTCTGAACCAGCTGCTTCACGCGATGGAAGAATGGTTACACTAACAGGAGCTTTCACTAATTTATCTTCTATTAGGTCAAGCACAACTAAACTTGTTATGGGATATGTTCCAGAATGGGCTAAACCTAAACGGAGACATATAACAAGAGCTACTGGTTCTGGTTTTAATTCATACTCACTAGAAATCACAGATGAGGGTGCCATAGAATTTTCTCGTTACGGAACAAACGGAATGGACATACCAGCAGGAAGTTGGTTCGGTATATCAACTGTTTATTCAGCAGCAGATATAGTGTAGGAGGTAGTATATGGATATTGATAAATTTGCAGAAGAAATGATAATCAGTCAACAAGAAGGTAAACTATCAGATTACTGTATCGATCATTGGGATGACATATTAGAGTTCATGCCTAATAAGAATAACGACATGGACACATTGGTTGACTTAGCTAGTCAGATTGATAACAGTAGAAATCTTGAAAGTCTTGAAAAGTATAGAGGATTTATAGCAGAAATCAAAAGAAAAGGTGGTAAAAATGTAGATGTTAGATGTTAAAGAAATAGCTGTTTACGCGGGAGCAG
>RWZG01000047.1_pt1 | contig 20398 bp, 34 predicted proteins | sample 2187661 | NCBI WGS metagenome assembly RWZG01 (sample SAMN10531869, study PRJNA481165) | viral metagenome | isolation source: viral particles purified by filtration and ultracentrifugation from about... | host: Nasonia vitripennis 12.1 | place: USA:Tennessee | collected 2011-04-01 | reverse complement strand
AATCATCTGTTCTGACTCTGCAATTCGCTCTCTGAGTAACCAATAATTTCTGATAGCGGTGTCTGTAGGTCGGGCGGTGGTTGCATCATCCATGCTGGCGGTGGAAGTGGTGGTGCTTTCTGGACACTCGGCTTTAATGTACACCCTGTCAGGATTACGCTCACTAATATCACGCAAGCGACTAATTTCATTTTTTGCATTAATAAGCTCCTGTGTGCGCCTTGTATCAAGTTGATTTAGTCGCTCTATGCGTACTTGATAGTCAGTATTGATATCCTTCTGCTCTTCGAGTGCGGTAGTAAGTTCTTTGTTGTTTTCTGTCAGTGTGTTAATTCTTTTCGCCTGTGCATTAATCAGCACGCAACCACCAGCAACAGTCCCCACTATCATAATGACAATGTAAAGTTTCCAATGCTTCATAATTAGTACCGATGATGTGAGAGAGCAATCTGACAGCGTTTGTCTAAACTGGCTTTATCATTAACACATGAATTATCAATTGAGAGATAAATGCCACCAGCAACCGAGATGAGTAATGTAAGTATAAAACCGACGATGATGATTAAAGGCTTCCATTGCATAATGCTGACTCCGCCTCTCTACGACTGACCAACCCTCGCCACACCTTTCCACCAGCATAAACCCAGCGTTTCATTTCTTCACAAGCGCCATTCTGATCACCAGCATTTAATTTCTTAAGCAATGTAGAACGTGCAAAAGCTGTGGTGCCAACATTGAAAGCAAAGGAATATAAAGAGGCTTTTGTTTTATCATCTACCGGCACTTTAACTAGAACATCAACTTGTTGTTGCGTTCTAATAAAGTCTTTCTGCAGTAACTCGTCACATTCTTGCTGTGTGTATGTCTTGCCTTGAATAATGTCATTTCCAGTGTGGCCATAACAAACCGTCAGAATTCCAGCAACATCACGGTATGGTTCATAACGCACTCCCTCAAAGTAACCAATCACTGTTAGCGCAATACTTACCGCACCGGCACTTGCAACTGCTGTCACTTTCTGTTTTAGGTTCATTAAATGTCCTTTTTAGCTTTAGTCAGCATCTCGCCAACTATCTTTTCTATGTCTTGCGGATCACTAGAACAATTTCGATGAACCAATTCAGCAAATAATGCTGTTCGTTTCCGCTGTTCTCGCCGTGTCATCAGATAAGTTGCTAATCCAAGAAGCATGCTAAATCCCATCCCTATTACAAAGCCCCACTCATAAAGTGAGAGACTTGCAAAAAAGGCAGTCAAGCCAGCTGTTCCGTAGGTAGCATTGGTTAATTTGTCCATGCGCATATACACCCCCTACGGAGTGCCTAAGTTTAGTTAAAGGAGTGCCGACTCACAGCTCTTGTGTGAACGTGATAACGAGGGTAATCGCCCTGTGGTCGGCATATACGAAAAAAGTCGCATTAGACGACTTATTGAAATAGATGGCTGGTTTAGTTCAGCCAGACTGTTACGCGCTACCATAACCTTATAGCAAGGAATTCAGTTGTTCGGAATAACCGAGCATGTGAACTATCCGGAAATTCCGGATAGTTGAACCTGTAAGAATTACTTACAAGTTAGAGCTTTTATTTCTTGTTCTGTTTGTTCAAATCGCTCTTTCTCAAGTTCAACTCCAAGAACTCGACGATTTAACTTTAATGCGGACTTTAGTGTTGCACCCGACCCCATAAAAAAATCAGCAACCAGATCACCTTCGCGACTGCTTGAGCGAATAATGTGTTCCATCATTTCAGCTGGTTTTTCACAAGGATGTTTACCTGCGTAATATTGCACAGGTGGATACGTCCACACATCGGTGTAAGGAACATCAACGGTGACAGAAAAAGGACGGCGCAATAATTGATATTGTTCAGCAAGCTCTTGGTACTCTCGACTAAGAGAAGCCTGCACCTCTATCAAATCAGTATGATCACGATTTAAAGGATTACTACTAAACTTTTCACTTGCTACGCGATGAAACAGCTCCTGCAGTTTTTTGTAGTCAGACTCACTCGGTAGTTGCCATTGGCTGTAACTAAACCAGTGTGAAGCCATTTGTTTACCTGTGGCCTGTTTTATTTCTTTTGCTGTTATTCCTAACGATTCACGTGCAGATTTAAAATACTCAATTAAAGGCTTAAATACATTTTCTTTAAGCGCTTTGCATTGCTGAAGATAAGCACTACTTTTGCCCTTGTATGGACTTTGATAATGTTCAGCAAATAAAATTCTTTCAGTGCTTGGAAAGAAACTACGTAAATCAGCTTTACATGCCCTGCGCCAAGGTCCTGATGGTTTAGCCCATATAATGTGACTTAGAATATTAAATCTTTCACGAACGAGTAATTCTGTATCTGACGCTAGTTTCGAACCGCAAAAGATATAAAGGCTACCGTTAGGCTTTAATACTCGCCAAAATTCCGCAAGCATTTCATCAAGCCAAGATAAATATGATGTTACGTTTCCCCACTGATTATCCCAACTACAAGACTTCACCTGAAAGTAAGGCGGGTCAGTTGCGATTAAGTCAATACAATTATCGGGAAGTGTTTTTATATAGCTGAGTGAGTCATCATTGACTAAATTCACACTGTTTAAATTCACAGTATTTTTCATAGATCAGGAGAACCTTTTTTGATAAGCTCACTATGCTTTGTGCACATAAGCAGTGGGCTTTAGTTTGTCCGTGATCTACCAGAACGGGTGAATGACTGTAAAGGTGCTACCAACACTTTTACAGTCGCCCATTTTCACAGTATTAGATATTTTGAAATGTGTTTTCTTTGATGTTTTCTTTGATTAGTCCCGCCATCGCCAACTGCGTTAATATCAATTGACAACGTGGCTCAGTTAAATAAGTAAATTGTGCAACTTCGCCAGCTGTAACTTCCATCGTGTGCGGAACAACTTCAAAAACAAGTCTTGCCTCTTCTGTCATATCACTATGTTTTAACATGATATTTTAATACCTTTGGTCAGTTATTGGTCGTGAACACACATGTAACTCTGAACAAAGGAAACAGCAACTCTTATCTGTTTTAGATACAAAAAAACCCAGCGCTTAGGCTGGGTTAGTTGGTCACTGTATAAAAACGGCAACTTATACTTAAATAGTGGATCATTGGCTCAAAGAAGTCAACACGTTCTTACTATTATTTTTACTTTTCCACTCTTTTTCTCGTTTTTTAAATGCATCTTTTAAATGTGGGTAAATTAAATATTCAGCTGAACTAATTATGTCCTCAATTTCTCTTCTACATGTAGACATAGAAGGTTTTCTATATTCTATCGTTCTATTGCGTCTAATCATTTGGCGCGGTTTCGCTATATTGTGGTAATAACGAGCAATAGCGCGATCTGAGCTACCAAAGGCATAACGCAGTAATAAGAGCGTAAACGCTATTCTGTCTATGTGATAAATTTTATCGACCACTTTAGCGATCAACATCCCGTCATCGTCATTACACATTTCTCGCTCAGGATAATCACGCCTTTCTACTGTCGCCATAAATTCAGCAATAATACTGCTTTGCCTTTTTTCTATCCTCCCTGAATATACCCATGCTCCAAATTTTGATAACCAAGGCTGGATCCATGCAACCTGATCATCATCAAGTTTTAACCCATCAGATATACTCTTTATACTCGACATGCTCGTAACTCCATTACTTCTTGCTTAGTCTGTTCTAATAACTCAATCTCGCTACCATGAATTTCTTGCCATGATTTAGGTGATGCATGAAAGCCGGTTTCATAACATGCCCTATGATGTGGAGGGCATAGTGGTAAAACATCTGTATGACTAGCCCGTTGTGCCATTCCCTGCCCCGTTCTAACATGATGAATTTCCGCTAAACTGGCTCCAAACCCCATATTGCGACAACAAATACAACCCAGCTCGGCTACATCTGATAGCCACTGTCTTTCTTCTTTGGTCTTTGATTTGATCATTGGTCTTGCCTCTATGTGAAACTTAATAATTGAGATACTGTATTTTCTACAGCTTTTTGAGTGGGGAATTGCTTACGAAGGATAAAATTCCAAAGCACATCGAGTGTGGCTTTGTAGAGTTCGCTAAATGCTAGGTCATCCATATTTGCAAAACTAATTGATTTAGCGACACGACGTAAACTACCGTCTGGCATTTCAAACGTGTCGTAATAACCGGCTTGTTCTACAACCCAATAGCGAAAAGCATCAAATGACTTTGTTGCTGAGATATTTTGCGCACGTTTTTGTGCAACGTCTTCTAGATAGATATCGGATGCGGATAAGAGCGCGTCAGCATTATCCGTGTAATATGAAAGGAATGTGATGTAACCACGCACAAGCTCTTTTTCTTCAGGTGAAATGGTACCGCCAACTGGTTCCCAATATTCATAGCCTAAGTTGAGTAATGCGAAGTATTTACGATGAAATCGAGGGTTACGAGCTTTCTTAAAATTCGCTGAAAGCACATCGCCACACTTGATTTTTGAATGCAGAAAATCTCTCGTAACAGGGTTAGCTGGTACAAGAGTATCGTTAGACATTTTGATAAAGCTATGCTGTGCCATACTTGACTCTCAGTTGACACAGCAAATATTTAGGATTGGGTGTTCAGACCAATGGTATGATTATATAGGAATTAGCTAACCGAATAAATAAAAGAAGTTTTATCGCTAATTGGTTTATTAACACAAAACAATTCTCGTACTAACTCTCTTGTAATCCCTGTTTTAACAAGAATGTTATTCCATGATAGGTCGTCTAACATTTCAATACTTCTAGTAAGTAATGTTGGTTCTTCAACTTGGATAGAATTATCTCCAGGCTCAATTGCAGTATATCCTTTTGTATTAAGATACATATATCCTTGTCTTGCTTGGTCTTTTGTAATTAACCCTAAAGCTGAAGCTCTATAAATTATCATTCTTAGGCTTACTCTCCAGCGTAATTTAAACTCAACTAAAGCACTCCAATCTAAATAACGCCCTTTCATTTTAGGAAATTCTTTCATGAAAGAAACTCTTGGAACCATAAAAGCACTAGAAAACTGATTTGCTTGACTCTCAGTTAAGTTATCTCCAGTAATAATTCCATCGTGTAAAACAATATGACCCAATTCATGTCCAACATCGGATCTAAATCGACATACAGAACTTTTAGCATCGTTACGAATTATTATTGGCCTCTTACTATTTACAGTAAAAGCATCAACTCTGTCATCAACATCGGACACATGTGCGATAATAATGCCTAAATTCTCAACGAATTTAACCATAGATGTTATTGGTCCTAAACCAATCCCCCAATAACGACGACAACTCTCAGCTATTCGTTCAATATCATCTAATGTACTCATTGCTCGATCTGAAATATCCGGAATATTTAGTTCAGGATATTCAATTTCATCTTCAAGAGCAGATAATAAAGAACTCAAGATTTCAGCCCTAGCTAATATGCTATTAGTTAAAGTTTTAGTTCTCGATTTTTTACTTCTAAAATGACATTGTTCATCTTCTATTGGGTAGCTACGCTCACTAAATAGAAAATTAGGCAATATATTCAAATGCCTTGCAATCTCATCAGTTAGCTCTTCTGATGGTTTAAATCCTTTCTCTAATTTACTAATATATTGTTTACTTTTACCTAAAGCTGTCGCTAACTCTTCACACGACAACCCCCTCGCCATCCTAGCAAGACGTAACTTATCCCCTCTATAGCCTGATTTAAAATCAAACAGTTCCATCTTTTTTCACAGTTTCATCTGGTGCGTTACGACGTTTAAGTGGTGCATCACTAATGTCAGTCGCTTCAGGTCTCGCTTCTGAATTATCCATTAATGGAACAGAAACTGCCTCATGGTATCTAATCTCACTAATACATGCGCCATATTGATTAATCCCAACTAAAGCTACATCCCACTGAGGATAATCATCCGTATCTTCAATATAAAATGGCTCAGCAAGAACACGCCAAATGAGATCTTCTTCAGCTTCTGAATCATCACCACCAAATAATGTTAATTGTTTAAATTCTGCTTTATTTCGAACTAAACGATGTTTTTTCTTTGGTTCACTAATACAATCCTTTGAAAACTGAATCGGTATATTATTAATTGCAAAGACAAAATCCAGTTTGTCATATACCATTTTTAATTCTGGTATAATGCCTTCTTCTGCAGTATCTTGAATATGATTTTTGACCCACCCATAAGCACGAACACCATTGATCCAATTACAATCTAATTTATGTTCATGTTTAGGCAATTCAGTTAGTACACCAGCAATAGATTTCAATAAATAAGTAACTGGTTTTTCTTCTAAAGAGGGTTGAATATCCCAACAAGGGGCAAGACTTCTATCTTCCATTCGTATTAAATCCTATATTGTGAAATGTCAGATATATATTTTCGCATTTTCGTGTTTTTGTCAACCAAAAAACTTCGGGTATATTAACATTTGACAACCAGTATTCTTAATGTATTTATATACTCAATTTTACCTCATGATATCCTTTGGTTACCCAACATTGTGAATCACCAGACAAACAGCATTGTTGAACAGGTAATTGCTCACCACATCGTTTACACTTTTGCTTAGATAACTTCTCGGCTTGCCTTTTATACTCAGCATCATCTTTACGAATAAGCATTTGTAAGTATTCAACAACGTCATACGGTTCTCGACCAGGCATGCGTAATACACAATTACGCTTTAACATTTCCAATTCTTGATTATCTACAAGTAATTCAATTTTGGTTACACCTAATTCTTTCTGCCGTTTACGTTGTTCTGCTTTACGTTCTGCTACTGTTTTTGCCATTACTTATACCCTCATTACCTCACGCCAATAATTCAACCTATCTCTAAAAAACTCCCGATGTACCTCAGGCGACTTTTCAATTTCCACCAGCACTCGCGTTCTATGTATTTTTTGATTGTTAAGCTGTCTAATTAATCGACTAGCTAATAAATCAAGCTGTTCTAACTCGCGATATTCTTCTGGCCACAAAGCTCGGTTGTGAGGTAAATCATCAGGCAAATAAGAACGCCTAGACATAATTACCTCGTCGTTTTTTGTGGTTTAACCTTAGGTTGATAAGGTGCTTTTGTTCTCGCTCTTGCTGACGCATGGAGACGGTCAATATGACACTGTGTATGGTCTAACCCATCGTCGGGTAATATAGGGTGATTATCACGAACGAGAGATTCGTGAGTAAGAGAGTCTTTAATTGTCATGGTCTTGCCTCTGTTTTAACTAAAATGCTTTTTCTGCGTAACGACGTCTTTTATCGTTTTGCTGTGATTGTTGTTGCATTTTGGACACTTCTGACGCTGTAATTTGGTCGGTAGGCAGATAGTGGCCATTCTTAAATTCTTGATAGACTGTGCCGGTTTCTCCGTGTCTAAATTTATCAATAATGATCTCGGCATAATTTTTCGCAGGGCTATTGGGGTTATATACGGCCTCCCTATAGGTAAATAAAATTAAGTCAGCGTCTTGCTCTAAGCTACCAGAATCGCGTAAATCAGCAGAAACAGGACGGCGTTGATTAATAGGTCTTTTATCAACATCACGAGATAGCTGGCTTAACGCAATAGTTGGCGTGTGTAACCTCTTTGCTAATCCTTTTAAAGATGCAGATATTTTCGCAATTGCTAAATCATTACGTTCTGCTTTAGGTTTTTTAATTAACCCTAAATAATCAACAAAAATTCCTTTCAAATTTGGATATTTACGTTTGTGGTTTTCACTGATTGCACATATTTGTTCAATAGTTAGATTACTCGCATCGATGATATGAATATCTCTATCCATTAAATGGCCTAGTGCTGAACTTAAACGCCCCCATCCTTCATCATCCAATCGCCCACGATGTCTCAATGTTGATATTGGTAGTTGAGCAGAACCTGCAACTAGACGCTCAGTAATTTGCTGATTGGACATTTCCATCGAGAAGAATAATGCACCGCCTCCATCTCTGGTCATTCCCTCAGTCATCGTTAGTGCAAGCTCTGTTTTTCCCATCCCCGGACGACCGCCAATAAAAACTAAGTCTGTTGGATTAAAGCCTCCAATTTTGTCATCTAAAGCTTCAATACCACTTTTTATCATCCCAACAGCATCTTCCCCTTTGTTTCTGCGTTCTAAAACATCTACATATCCTTCAAGTAGTGTATTTAAATGCACAGGAAGTAGGTTCTGATTACCAATTGTCAGCTGGCCAATTTGGGTTGCAAATTGATGAATAAATTCTTCAGCTTGTTCATGATTATTTGCAGTAGTAATATCATTTTGATACTTGGAAATTAATTGAATTACTTCTCTAACACGATAATAACTATAAACTTTTGAGGCATAGCCTTTTAAATTTGCTGTCCAAATAGGTGTTTTAGATAGCTCAAGTAAATTTGCTAAATCGCCTTTTTCACCTAGCGCATCAGCAATAAAAAAGGGATCTATTAAAGAACTTGCTAGCGCTTGTTTTTTAATTTCTTTGTAGACATTACGAAAATATCTAGAACTAAAGGCTTCTTCAGGTAATGTGGCTAATACCTCATATGCATCTTGACTAGCACCACCAGCTAACAAACCACTAATCACCGCATGTTCTAATTCTTTTTCATGCATGATGATTACCTCTACGATATGTTGGCCAGTTAAACGTTAATACCGTTCCCCCCTGTAATAATCTGTCCACAACTCGTTCACCGAGCATTTTTTGTAAGTCAACAACAGGTAGGTTGCTTACCAAAATCGTAGGTAACAAATCTTCGTAGCGATCATTAATCACCTCAAATAGGATATTACGTTCAGAATCAGTGCCATACTGGACACCAATTTCATCAATAATTAACAAATCAGGCGTGCAATATTTTTCAAGTACATCAAGTTCACTGAATTCTGAATTTCCAGCCCATGTTCTTCGAAAAGCGCGAATGATACGTGAGGCTGTGGTAATGAATACCGTTTCTTGCAATTCTCCGGCAATCTGACGGGCGATTGATACTGCAAGGTGTGTTTTACCAGTTCCGGGTGTTCCACACAGTACAAGCCCCTCTCCTGCGTTTTTTCGGTCACCCCAAGTTTCAACGTACTGCTGACAAATTTTTAAATTATGTTTTGCTGTTGGCGTTGAGGCTACAAATGATTCAAATGTCGCATTAGCAAAGCGAGGTGGAATATTCACCGCAGTTAGTAAATTTTGTTCAGACATTTCCACCTCCCACAAACCAATGCGGATCTTGAGACTGGTAATCTTTTTCGCTAAACCCAGTGTGAGAATTTACTTTTTGAGTTTGTACTACGGATCTTTCAGGAAAGAGCCCCTGCCAACCATTGGCAATTGAATTACAAATCACAGCGTTGGCATCGGTGCAAAGCGATAATTTTTTTGCTTGTTGCTTGCACATGGTTTCTGTCAGCGGTTTTTTAATTTCTTTCCTGAAGTTAATCCAATCCTGCCAAACCTCATCACTCACATTTGACGGTTTAGCCAATTTCGGATCGAATTTATTTTTCGATTTTTTCCCCTCGAGTAATTCTTGTGGATCATGTTTTGAATTTACTTGTGGATCATGTTTTGAATTTACTTGTGGATCGCCTCCAGATTCTGGAGGGTGAAAACCACCTTGAACGCCAGATTCTGGAGGGTCAAAACGTACATTTTTACTGTTTTCTGTACGGTCAGAATCTGAACGGTCAGAATCTGGACGGTGAAAATTTGATAGCCTTTCACGTTGTTTTCTTAATTTGGCGTTCTCTTCTAATGCGATTTTTTCCAATTTATCGACATTTAAAAAATATAAATTTGAAGCATTACGATTGCCATTTCTACGTTGCTTTTTAACTAACCAACCATCACGCTCAAGTTCATTACATGCATTGCGAATTGTGCTAATTCCCGCACCAATTTGACGACTGATGGTTTCAACACTCGGATAAGCAACCCCTTCATCGCTCGAATAATCGGCTAGGCGTACCATGATCATTAACTTGGTACCCTTAACACCTGAAACAGCACATGCATCCCACACATAGCCGGTTAATTTATTACTCATTTCACACCCCCAGTGCTTTAGCTATATTACGGCAAGCATTTTGGTACTGCTCAGGGGTTAAATTTTTTGACAGTAATTTTTGTTTTTCTCGCTCATACTGCTCCCAAATTAACAACGCAATAACTCGTCTACCATCAAAAATATGTTGGATATCTGAGATATGAGCAGGTTTATCATTCAGCATAAACCCATTGCGGTATGTGATTTTTTCAGTTGATCTAATCATTGGTCTTGCCTCTTGAATTAATGCACGCTGGTCGGGCGTGATATCTCATTTAGTGCACGTACTACATTGTTTATTTGGTGTGACATGTCACGACCCTCTAATAAGATTTCAGTCATAGCATCAGCAAAACGCTGAATGGCTACAGTTGCTAAATAGTTTTTGGTATCTCCGCGTACTCGAGCTAACCTCGCAGCTGGTAGAGCCATTTCAATCGCTGGCATTAACTCAGCAATTTTTCTTTGAGATGCGCGAGAATCACCACGTAACCAACGGAATATCTGTTGCCGGTTATTATTGATTGCTTTCCAGTCTGCCTTACCAGTTTGATCCTCAATGGCATATAATCGACCATGTTCTTGATTAACCACTAATCGTAAGTAAGCTCGGCTAATCTCAATGGCAACATGTTCTTGCCCTTGTTCTACCGCCCAATCTTCAATTTCAGCTCTGATAATGTTGATATCAAAATTCATTTTTGCGTCTCCTGTCGCTAGAAAAATTGATTATGCATAATCAGTTTTTTAATTTGATACCTGTAATACTGTTGATGATTTAGGAAGCCCATCAAACTGATTTGGATAAATATCTGGTGCAATTTCATGAGGTGTCACTTGCCAATCTAAACATTCACATAGGCTTAAAACTTTTGGAGCAGGAACACCGTTTTTAAACCATAGATGCACGGTTTGAGGTTTGGTGTTTAAGCGTCTAGCAATCTCTGATTGACTCGCTAAATTAATAATTTTGTTTTTTATACAAGGTGTCATTGTTCTCTCCTTTTGGGTTTACAAGTTAATCTTACAATCAAACACATGACAATATCAAGTTTTTCTTGAAGTGATCATTACAAGGAAAGCTTGTAGTATAATTTCTATGAAAAAGAATCCGAATGAAGTATCAGCTACACGTATAAGCCAAATACTAACCGAGCGAAACTGGTCCCAGTCAGAATTAGCTCGTAGGCTTGGTATTAGCCCTCAATCTGTGCAATTTTGGGTAAGCGGGAAAACAGCACCTAGAGGTAATAATTTAACCGCATTATCTAAGATATCTGGATATCCAGAACATTGGTTTTTTATGAGTGATGTTTCTACTGAAGAAATGGATAAACCTATTGTACGTAAAAATGATTCTTATCTTGTGGAGTTACTTGATATAGAAGCCAGTGCCGGCCCTGGTATCATTAATAAAAGTGAATTTATTGAAACAATTAGAGCTATTGAATATACATCTGATGAAGCACTCCGTTTATTTGGCAACAGACCCAGCGCTAATATAAAAATGATCACTGTTGTTGGTGATAGTATGCAAAATACTATTGAACCAGGAGACCAAATTTTCATAGATATTCATATAGATTATTTTGATGGTGATGGCATTTACGTTTTCATTTTTGGTCAAACATTGCACATTAAAAGACTACAAATGATAAAAAATAAATTAACCGTTATCTCTGATAACCCCAACTATCGAGATTGGGATATTGGTCCCGAAGACGAAGAACAGTTCTTCATTTTTGGTAAAGTCCTCCTAAGCCAATCTAGAACATACAAGCGTTACGCTTAAAATCCTTTCATAAAATTCAAATTAAATTACAGGGGCTTAATAGCTCTTGTAATTTTTTACGCATAGAGCTACAAGAATTATTTGTAAATTAGGCTTGCAATATTCAATTTTAGCTTGTAGATTTACTAACAACAAAAACAACACAGCAAGTGTTTAGGTCAGTGTTCAGATTTAGTTTTGCTGTTATGTCGGAGGAGAACCACAGCTCTCATCGCGACCTGTCATGATTACCACGGCATAACGGCAAGTTTTTTAGCAATACCAGGGAATTTAATTAGTTACCGACCAAAGCAACAAGGCAGACCTGACAGCTCGGAAAGACGGGCAAATATCATAAATGACAGGAGACATATTATGTATATAGGTAAAAACAAAATGAAAAACATCAAGTTGGATAATGTTTTAAACCTTTTCAATCTTTTCCCTGAAACAGTATTCCACTGTTGTGCCGACAATAAAATTGCAACTCTTGAGTTTGATGAAGATGTAAAAAAACCCACCGAAGTGGGTTCCTTTACCTCGGGTCGCCGACCAAAGCTAACCGAGAGTTCTACTAGCGCGACCAAACGCTAGAAGAGGCAAGACCAATGATAAATCACTGATCACAGTTATTTTAAAGGAGTTGCTATGAAAGCACAACCTGAAAGCCTAACAGTCACACTCTATATTCATGCTAAAAAACAGTTCGATGGCTCTTACCAATATAACGCCTACGCATTTAAAGCCGATCCCAATGCTGGACTAGGTTTTGTTATCGCGGAACACACTGTTGATGTCCCTTTTAAAGAGCCTACTCAAACTGATCTCATTCACGCTGAAATTGATTTTCTACGTAATGAGCAAGAAAAAATCCTAGCTGATGCCCAAGTAAAAACAAGTTTGTTAGAAGACAAGATCCAAATGCTTCTCTGCTTGGAAGGCAAACCAATAGCTAAAGAAGATGAAGAAATTCCTTACTGATGGTGAACATTATGGATGCAATTAATCTAGCAATTGATGCTGTATTAGATGCTGAACTATCTGTTATTGAACATGAAAATAACAGTGAGATAGTTTCTGGCACTCAACATATTTCTATCATTGGAGGTAAGAGACGAGTTGAATATTACCCTTCAACAGGTACGGCTTACTCTAATCCCATTGATGGGAAATATAAGCGTGTAATTATCAAAAAAGCGGGCATTAAGCGAGCTATTAAACTAGCAAAATCAGGAAATTAAGAGGCAAGACCAATGAAAACTTTTATCTGTGTATTTGAGCCTACGACCGAGGCTCGTACAAACAACGGTGCTGTACCGCTGGCCATAGCGTTAAACACCGCTAATGCAAAACTGGCAATAGCGACTGCAGTAGTAAAATTATCTGAAGCATATCCAGCAGCTATGGATAACTTTAACACTGATGATCCGTTAATTAGCGAACACCTTGACGGCTCTGTTTGCCCTACTTTAGATATATTCGATGAGAAATTTGCTGTTGAAAATGAGTTTGATGGAACTCAATGGAAACCTATTGAATATAAGAATTTCAAAAAACTAGGAACGAAGCCCAGAATTGCGTGTTTACTTTTATTTGGAAAGACTCAAATAACTAACAATGAATTTTCAACTGCTCTGGAATATTTGGCAGGAAAAGAAGATCCCAAAATTCGTAATATCGCTACAGGCCTAGCTGAAATAACAAAACTTTCTTTGATGGATGCTGAGCAAACAATGGAAATAGCACAGGCTATCTATGAGTTTGCTAATGAAGATGTCACCGTTGAAGAAGCTAAGTCATTAGGTGAAAGCTGGCTAACCGAAGAACCAGAACAACAACAAGAAGAAACATCTTCTATCAAACGTAACTATTCAACCATAGATACTGAAATTGCCTTAGCACTGTTAGATGACTTTGATCCTAATAATGTCCTCGCATCTCAAGTAAAAAAAGCCAAAGAACTAATAGATGACGACGACAAAGCATGGAAACGCTGGTCAATGGATTTACGCACAACAGCTGGCATCTTGGATATACCACGTGAAAAGATTTTCTCGTTAATAGCTGAAAGTAAAAAACAGCCTGAGTTATTAGATAATCCCAATGCGCGAAAAGAATTTATTGACCGTCATTTAGGTATTAACAAGCCTACTGGCAATGCTGAAAAAGAAGAAAGTATCACTTCTAACCAATTGGATAATACCCCTTCGGTATCTAGCAAAAGTACCGTTGAAAAGGAAACTAAGCCTAAACGTTCACGTAAAAAGCAAGAAGTAGCCCCTAAAACAGAAAGTTCTCCGGTGGTTGAACAAACTGTAGAGCCTAAAGAACCCGAAACACCATCAGCACAACAAGATAATTTTGAGCAACGTGCCAGTGTTATTGATGAAGTTCTTAACGCGAGTGACGCTAATAACCTAAGTATTTGGAAACAAGTACAACGTACAGACCCGCGCTTTACTAAGCCATTAGAAGGCGTGGGATTTACGGGAACCAGTATAAACAGCACTTACATGTTTATGCGTGCAACTGAAATATTCGGTCCTATTGGTGAAGGTTGGGGATATGAAGTCCTTGAAGAAAAATTTATTGATGGAAAGCCTCTTTTAGAACCTGTCCTTGATGAGCGTAATAAACAAGTCGCAACCCGTTTTTTACGTGATGCTGATGGCTCGTTATTCTGCGAACAAAACCACTCAATTAAGATCCGTTTTTGGTACATCATCGAATGTGAAACCCGCGGTGAATTTGAAAGCTATGGTGCAACACCATACCGCTATCAAACTAACTATGGCATTAAAGTTGATGGTGAAGCTATTAAAAAATCACTCACTGATGCCATCAAAAAAGCCCTATCGATGCTTGGTTTTAGCTCTGATGTCTTTATGGGTATGCATGATAACCCCGAATATATAGTAAGCAATAAGCTTGAGTTTGAAATCAAAAATGCCAGTGAAAAAGCGGAAGATATCACACGTATTCGCAAAGAATTAGACGAGAAATTTACTAAACATACAGAAGTGATGCGTAGTGCTGTTACAGCAAATGAATTACGAGGTATTGCATCGACATTAACACGCGAAATTTCTGCACATATTAAATCAGCCAAAGAACGTCGTGACGAAGATTACGAGAAGTATTTGTCTGGCCGTTTACGTCGATTAAACCAAATCGAAAAAGAGTGTTTAGACAAACTGAAACAGAAAGAAGAGGCAATCTAATGACCAATACTACCGCTATCGCACTGGCGACCAATTATGAAAAATTACAGCAACTCGTTGAAACAGGAGAATTCACTGCTGAAGATATCGCAGATACATTGGCAGGTATCGAGGGCGAGTTAGGTGACAAATTGGATGCAATTATGCACCACGTTCGCAATATCGAAGGTCAAGCTAAAACACTGGATGAAGAATCTAAACGTTTATCTGATCGTAAAAAATCATTCGAAAACCAAGCTAAAAACCTAAAGGAATATGCTCTTAACTGCTTATTGGCTTCAGGATTAGATAAATTAAAAACAACAAAGAATACATTTACAGCACGAAAAGGTAGTGTTTCAGTAATTATTGATAATGAAGCACTACTACCAGATGAGTTGGTTGATGTTAAAACCATCACAGCGCCCGATAAAAAAGGAATCAAAGAAGCGCTTGAAAATGGTATTGAAATTCCCGGAGCACATCTTGAAGTTGGTGAACGTTCCTTAATGGTTCGTTAATTCATAATAGCGCCCTTTCTTGGGCGCATTATCAGGAGATAAACGTTATGGCCATGAAGTTAGAAGTTGTTATTACCCATGATGAAACAACCAATAAATGCAGTATCGAATGGTCTACGGCATCAACAAAAAATGTCACAGAGCAAGAACAGCAAGCACTTTCATCGATGCAAAAAGCGTTATTGCTACAACTGGGGCGCCCTATAAATACAGCTATTATTCATTAGTGTGACATGTCACAAAGAGGCAAGACCAATGCTAAGACACTCCCAACAAAAAGACCAAGCAGTAAAAATCACATTACCAGATGGATCATACGGTTTTGTTTCAACAGATAGACGTTGCCATGTTTCATACGATTTTCCTGCACACGTCAAAATTGAACTTCAGCCTACTCCCGCGGAGCAACAAAGGAGTGAACAATAATGTATGGTTTATTCCTTTTGGTATGTAGTTCGATGATTTGTCAGTTCGAACCCTATGGCTACATTTATCCTGATGAACAAAATTGTTTAATTGATAAGGAATTACTCGCGACCAAAGGGAAAATTGCAGAATGCTATCCAGTGGAGGGAATTATTCGAGTAAAAAGTTGATTAAGCATAATCAGTTTTTACTTTTCGTTGTTATTAGCATGGTGGTTTATTCAAGACCAATGGGTAACCACCATGAAATTATTAACACCTTGGGAACCAGGTTCTCAATTATTAACAGATTTTGATATTAAATTAGGCCGGCTTGCATCGAGTATAAAAAATAAATCTTGCACCGATATAGAAATAAAAAATGCTTGTCAGACTGCCGACTTGTTAATATCTAATATGATGAGGCAAGACCGAAATGAAAACAGACGTATGCGTAGAACGCAAAACAAAAAAAGAAACGACAAATATCCCAGATAACGTTAAAAACAAAGAGTATGAAGATGATGATATGTTAACTCCTGAAGAGGCTTGTATTGAACTAGGAGGAATTAGCACTAAAACATTATGCGATTGGAATAATAGACATCGTCACAGAAAAATACTCGCACCAATCAAATTTACCAATAAAGTTGTTCGATACGAGTACAAAAATATAAAAGCATTTATTGAAAAATGTAGAAGCACTTATTAACTAAGTTTACGACGTAATAGCGCTACTTGAGTCAAGATACTATTTTCATGTGCCTCAAATGCTTGACGCTTTAGCGCTATCTCTTCCTGCAGTATCTCATCAGAAAAGTCATAATGTTCAGCCATTGGATCTTCACTTTTATCAGAGTGATGTAAACATAGCATGCTAATTTCTTTAGTATCAGAACGTGAAAAGCCTTTTTGACGCATTTGTGCAATTATATTACTTTTAAAAAACTTACGGCACATAGTATTAAATGCTCCGGACTTTCCCTTCACCGTTCCCTCATGCACTACACCCTTCACCGCCCCTTCAGGGCTATATGTTTTAACTAATTTATCCAATGAACGTTTAGAAAACGCTAATTGTGGATCTCTAGGTTGTAGGAAAACATATTCTTTATTGCAATTAACAGTGGAATTTTTCCAAGCTAATTGTTCCTCGAGTAAGCTTTTCATTGCCTTTGTAATTGGCACTCTAAACTCTTTTTGAGTTTTCATTGCACCACGCATACCAATTAAACCAGCTGGATAAGTTATTTCTAAGTTATCTAAATCAACATATTCCCACTTCAAATTGACAACATTGATTGGTCTAACTCCAGTGAGGATCATATATCTAACTGCATTTTTTTGATGCACAGAGGTGCTTGAAGCAACGTTCATCCATAAGGTGGCAATGGACTCAATATCAGTATATCGTTTCGTTGGCATGGGTTTCTGCACCCGTGACGACACATAATCATCAGGAATGCTCGACGCAATATTTCTTCCATTAGAATAAATGGGGGATGCATATTTCCAAAATCGGCGCATCTCAGCAAATAACTCTAATGCATGATTATTTGATTTTGTTTGTATCCAATTATCCAATATTTCTATTAATCGTGAGTATTTCACATCACTAAAAACTTCACGCGATCCGAACGTTAGCTTCAGTTGTTTTACTCTGCAACGATAAGTATAAAAACTATTTTCACTTAACTTTGAGCGTTCGACTTTCCCTGCTAAATCTTTTTCATAAAGATCTAATAGTTGATGAACAGATTCAGCTCTTAGCCCTTCTTCAGCTAATGCTTTCGCTTTCTCTCTTGCTATTGGTAATGATAGTTCTGGCCATTCCCCTAATTTCTGGCCTTTTATATCCATGTGTTTAGGATATTCCGCGTATATGGTAACCTTACCCGCCTTACTAAAATCAATACGCAAGTAGTGCTCTTTTTCATATTTAGAGCGACGTGGTTTATTGATATGCTTTAAAATGGTTTTGACAGCAGTAACACAGATTCTTATGTGTGTACTTGTGTAAGGTGGCTTACATGACTCCCAACGACTAAGAGCGTCTGTATATTCATCATTATCTGGTGTTTTTTGCTTTTGTGTTGCTATATTTGACATTGAAATACTCCGGTATTTCAACACATTAAATTTAAAGCTCACACATTAGGTATTTTAAGAGCAGTAAAAACAGTATGTGTTGCGGTTTTGTGTTACGAATTAGAGTTATTCAATGTAAATCACACTGTATAAAAACACAAGTAACAGACGATAGTAACTAATAGGTGCAAGATATAAGTTACTGATTATTAACTTAATTAAATGTAAATTATTGATATGTCTTTATTAATTACAAAACGCTGTATTAACTGCGATATGTGTATCAATCATATTAAATGCATTGTAAATCAATAAATTAATATCTTGTGTTGCGATTTGCTTTTCTGTTGTTTTTACGTGTAACACAAAAATCCTCCTTCCAGTAACACAAAATTTTTCCATCTGTGCTTGATAAAAAATCACTTTACTGGTTATATATACAGTAAAATAGACAGTACACATGGAGATTACATTATGCCTCGTATTGAAATTCTCTTTGATAAAGAATCTAGCAACAAACCCTCTGAAAAAGTACGCGATGCCCTTCGTGAGAGAATCATTCAAAAAGTCGGAAACAAATACGGATTTTTAAACGTCAGAGTGGCCTTAAGTTCATCAACATCACTAATAATAAGCGGTACCAAAAATGATGATGATGCTAAAGAAATAAACCAAATCATTGAAGAAATTTGGCTCGATGATTCATGGGTTCCTGCATAAAAACACAGTTAAATAGGTGATACCATGATTAAGCTTGAAATCAATAATGCGGAATATATTGCTCAGTTAGAAGAAGCTCGTTTATCTGCAGATAACCCTCGTGGCTATCTGTTTATGGATATTGTCTTTTCTGATCCAAAGCTTGATGAGAATACGTTTGAAATGAAGAATGTTCGTAGGGAACCGATGAGGACATATATGAAGGAGGCTGTGGCAAGGGATTTGTTTGAGAAGCTATCGAGGTATTTTCATAGCACATGAAATGTATTAGCCCCAAAATATGGGGCTAATACAAATAATATTTATTTCAATGATTCCCATTTCATATCTATAAAACAAGGACCCTGAGTTGCTTCTGAGAATTTAATATCATTGTGCCCTGCGTTCCATTCCATTATATTAACATGGTTATTGATATCAATTATCATATCCCAACCAATACAACGAACAAATGGATATTTCAGGTGATTATTAACTGCTAATTCACAACACTTTTGAAATTCAGGTATAGTTCCATTAAACTTAAAATGTGTGTCAGGATGTTCTGTAATTGTATTCCAATTGGTCAAAAATCCTTTATTAGACAGCCTACCAGTAACTATATCAACAGGAATTCTTATATGTGTGCTTGATTTAACATGTGAGTCATTATTTCTTCCTACTCTAAGATAAACAGCTCTAACACTACATTTCCCTTCATTATCAATTAATGTCGTTACTCTTAAAGTAGCTACTGAATTATTACATATAGAATTAAAGAAATCATGTTGCTTAATAATTGATTGAAAAACCCCATTAATTTTTGGTGCAGAATTTATAAAATCCTGTTTATTTAAAAATTTTATACCAATACCTTGTTGTGATTGATCAGGCTTAAATATTACATTTTCATTCTTAGAAAATAATTCTATTGAGGCTCTTTCTTTTGATAATATTTCTTTGCTATCTACAGCTATATAATGTCCATTAACAAAATAAAGGATATCTGGTATGTGGTTACTATTAAGTAACGTTTTACTTAATGATTTCAAATCAGATGGTTCCGCATACCCACCAGATATAACAGGGAGAACAACAGATGCATAATAATTATCGGGTATCCACCCTGCTTTAAATTCTTCTGATATTGCAGAATATACATATAACCAAGGAGCGTATTTGATATTACCTAATACAGTTATAGCATACTCATCACATTGATTATAAAGGACTTTACTTAGCTTTCCCTTTTGTATTTCCACTGCATTTAAAATACTAGTTACCTGTTTTCTATGCGCATCATGAAATTCGTTATCAATGATACGATTATAATACCTTTTTATTTTTCTATTGATTGTTCCTGAAATCATATCCCCTCCTAAAAACCTTGGTATTATAACCGTATTATCTTAATTATCATTATTTATGATGTTTTATATTAATCTAAAACATAAACCCCTTTAGCTGCCCCATAAGTACTATCTATCATTTTTAATTTTCTCCCATCTTTTGACACTATAAAATCCCAATAACCATTTTGTCCCATAGGAATTGATAATCTAATATCAGCGATCGGAGGCACTAAAAATCCTGTATATGTTTGGTTTCCTCCATCCCTTTGAACGTAAACGTACTTACCTAATATATTTTCGTTTAATGTAATCTCTGTTAC
>RWZG01000045.1_pt1 | contig 20734 bp, 25 predicted proteins | sample 2187661 | NCBI WGS metagenome assembly RWZG01 (sample SAMN10531869, study PRJNA481165) | viral metagenome | isolation source: viral particles purified by filtration and ultracentrifugation from about... | host: Nasonia vitripennis 12.1 | place: USA:Tennessee | collected 2011-04-01 | reverse complement strand
AAAAGATACAAGTAGAGTGAGCAATAATCGTTAAAAAAAGTATTTTTTTAGTGTATAAATCAGAGAGATATGTATATTTTTCGTAATGATTATTTTTTATCTATCTGATTGATCTACAATACTTTTAATTTAACTTTAGAGATAAATATTTCTAAAGGTTAAATTTAGTAAGAAAATTCTTAATCTTAGCTAGTGATAATGATTTGAGTGAATTTTTAAGTGGTTTGGCTGTCCTGCATGTGTGCTAACCATATTATATGTTTCTTGTGGGCGCATAATTAAACCGATAGAACGACCTTCTTGAGCTGCATATTGTAAGCGAACAAAATCTTGCTCGCTTATTTCCGGTAGCCACCCTAGAACTACACTATAATTACCACTTCTTAGTGCTTTTTCCATAGCATCAATCGTAGTGATATCTTCCATATGATTTAATTGCATAACTTTATGAGTAGGTATACCTGATTGTTCTAACCAGTGTTTACTTAGCCTTTTATTTGGAGTTAGCCAAAGTAACCAGCGTGATTGAACCCCAAACTGACGAAGCATTGGTAATAAAATATAATCCATAATAGGGTGTTTTTCATCGTAAACAAGTTCGCTCACCATACCTTGTTGTATAGAGCTATTGGTAAGCCCTGTAGCAGGGATTGATTGTGCGTAATTATTAAGAGAATGTTCTGTTGAGTTGTTCCAAGAATAGATGCTCATAATTTACCTCGTTACAATGCTGTATGAACATACAGTAACTGTATATCCATCCAATATCAAGACTATTTTTTCAAAGCGCTTCGCAACTTTGTTGTTTTTCTCCGCATTCTTCTTGGCATTTTTTATGGAAACTCTCAAAATTGGTTACGCGTAATTATCTGTAAAAAAAGAAATTATAAAATTAATTTTCTAAAGGATGAAAATTGAGCATACCCAAAAAGGAGTTTGGTAATGTTGTTAGAAGAAGAAAAAATTTTTTATTTATCCGGTTTGTTAAGTCAATTTGGCGCATTAAAACGTAAAAATCATTTTGGTGGATTTTGTTTACTAGTCGATGATGCAATTGTGGGGCTGGTACTTGATGAATGTTTTTATTTACGAGGTTGTTTAGTAGCGAGGAGCCACTTTGAAGCGTTAGGGTTTAATCGGTTAGTTTATAGTAAAAAAGGTATTCCATTGGAAATGCGGTACTATCAACTTTCGGAACAAGTTTGGCATGACGAAGTTTTGTTTCTCCAATATATTGAGTTGGCTTACCGTTCAGCTATCGAGGAATTAAAACAAAAGCAATCAATGACCATGCGTATAAAAGATTTACCCAATATGAATATGTCAGTTGAGCGTGCTCTAGGGAAAATTGGCGTATCTCATGTTGACGATTTGCGCATGATGGGCGCAAAGGCTTGTTTTATGAAGCTAAAAAAACATGGTAGGAATAACCCCAGTATCAAGCTACTGATTGGCTTAGCAGCTGCAATAGAAGGGTGTCATAGTGCTGTTTTGCCTAAGGATATCAAACAAGAGCTAATTGCTTGGTATAATAGTTTTGAGTTGACGTCAGCCTAAACTCACTGAAAACGACTTTTACTATTAATATAATCAATATTACATATACGCTATATGAAGATGAGTGGGTATTTAGAATTTTATACCCGCTCATCGGTATATTTATGTTGCACTGATAGTGCGAATGATTTGCCGTATCTCAGGTATTAGTTCAAGCAATAACTTAGTTTGCTCCATGATAAGCAACGTTTTTTCGTCATCACTGGTTGAAATATAATCTATGCGGTGTAATAGACTATGGCGAAGTTTATCTGATTTTTCATCGATAACTAGTGGGTCAATGGTTGTGATTTGCAAGGATGATTCAACATAGCAAATAGCATCGTTGAGTAATGAAAGATTACTTTCATTTTGCATTTTTTCACGGTGCGCACCTAATGCTGAAATATAACTGAGTAAAGTATGGTTTAAGCAAAGAAGGCGAAAAGCTTGTTCTTGGGTGATTCGATAAGACTTAGGGTCAGAAGCCATATTGGAAACAATCGATGCAAACTCTGCATCATTATTGTGTGCGTCTCTACGTGCAACTCGGTACTCAAGGCGGTTGTCTTTACCTTGGTAGTACTGCTGCAAAATAGCATCTAAATAACGGCAGTTGCTATCCATGGTTTTTTGAATGACTTGGGGGAGTTGGCGGAATTTCCAATCTGGCCAAATAAAGCTAACGGCAAGTAATGCAATAAAACAACCAATTAATGTGTCAATGATCCGTGGAAGTGCAACATCAAACCCTTCGCCCAATAGGTTAAAACAAAACAAAACGAGAAGTGTGATGAATAATGTTGCTTGGGCATATTGGCTACTGCGAAACATAAAAAACAGTAAGCCAGAAATAACGATTAGCGTAAGTTGCCCTTCCATTGAGGGGATTAAATTCAGCAAAGGTAAACCAATGAGAATACCAACAATAGTTCCTATTATGCGAAGGGCTAAGCGGCGTTTAGTGGCGCTGTAGTTAGGTTGGCATACAAATAAGCTAGTGAGTAATATCCAATATCCTCTTTCCATATCAAATAGTTGGATAATAATATAGCCAGTACAAAGGAGAATTGACATTCTTACTGCATGGCGAAATAAAGATGATTTTGGCGTTAAATGGTGCTTAACCCGCGAAATAATATCACTAATACCGGATAACGATTCATCAGATAACTGCTCTACCTGTTTATTATTTTGCTGCCATGCACTTTGCTCAAGGCTCAGGCCTTTAAGTTGAACATCAATTCCTTTTAAGTTTTTAAGTAGGTTATACAGGGCTTTAATTTCATGAAGCTCAGGCGATTGCTGTTTTAGTAGCTGTAGCGATTTTTCAATGTAAGCGAAGGTACGTTCAAAACGAGGATTATGTTGGTATTGTTTACGCCATAAAACAGATTGAGCAACTTGTTGGCAGGCTCTCGCTTGCATGGTTAATAGGCGTTGGAAACGAAATAAAATATCACAGTGACGTAAAGTGCGGCTAAGCTGTTGATATTGTATGTGGGATGAACTTGCTCGTTCGTGAATGTCTTGAGCAACAAAATAATATTGTAGCGAATTTCGTGTACCTTTTTGTCCCCGATCCCCTTTTAATCGACTCAATAATGCAATTTTTGCTTGGTTCATGGTGCTAACCAAGTGGCTGTTTACTAATGCTAAATCATAAACAGAGCGTTGGTAGTCATCTTCTAAATCAGGATCAAATAAGTTAGCTTTTGCGTCTAAATAAGCTGAAAGTTGCTGATAACATTGGGTTATTGCATCTTGCAATGGCCTTACAGGAAATAAAATATGCCCAATCAAGGTTAAAATATTATACCAAATTGCCCCTGTCAGTAATAATGCGGGTTGTTGGTACCAAGTATCAAAAATGGGTACGCCGAGCATGGTATAAATGGCAATTAATAGTGCACCAAATGCGATGGTAGCGTATCGCTGTCCTAAAGCACCAAGAAGAATAAAGCCACACGTAGAAAATGCGAGGCCAAAAAAGAAAAATAAAGGATAGGGAAAAAGGAGTTCAATAGAAACGGATGCAATAAAAAAACAAAAAAGTGTAATAATTAAATTTTTTATTCTACCAGTTAGCCTATCATCTAAGTCAGTTAGTGCTGCAGCAACGACACCCAATGTGAGTGGGATGGTGATTTTAGGCTCTTGACCTAACAACCATGGCACTAAGGTTGCGCCTGTCAGGGCTATAAATATTCGGATATAATATAAAATATGGCTGTTATATAGCACACGACGATAACTGGTAAGCAGTGTTAACACAAAGTACCTCAAAGGTAAGACAAGCCTTAATCTATATAGGATAGCTTGTTTGCAAGGAATAAAAAACCGTTTGGAATCAAGCCAACCGTATTTTTGTCATTGATTTTCTCAGGTGCAGGACGTATGGAACTGAAATCAACACAGATTGGACAGCGTCTGGCTCAGCATCCCTACAATCGGGTTCGCTTACTCAACGCAGGTATTGAAGTCAGTGGTGAAAACCACCAATATCTTATCCCATTTAATGAACTCATTGATCTTCGTTGTAAGAGAGGGATTGTTTGGGGGGAGTTAGAATTTGAAATTGTGAATGAACAGGTTGTTCGTTTACATGGCACGGAATGGAAACAAACTCAGCGCTTTTACCATTATTTAAATGAAAAATGGCAGCAATGGAGCACTGAAATGAGTCAAATCAGTGCTCATGTATTGACTGAGTTAGTTAATACGATTGAACAATTGACTCAGCAAGATCATTGGTTGACATTACATCAATTGGCTGAAATAAAGGATAAAATATCACAAAAGTTCTCATCATTGCCTATGCCTTTAGCACGCATTTCATTGTTTGAAAATTGTGCATCACAGTATCAAGAATGCCTGAATTGGCTAAATAACAGCCAAGAATGTCGAAAACAAATTAATGACTATTGGTGTGAGTCTGTTTTAGTTCGTTATCACGATTTTTTCCAGCAAGTAGAAACATCACCTCTCAATTATTCTCAGTCCTTATCTGTGATCAATGGTGAGGATAATGTATTAGTGCTGGCGGGGGCTGGAAGTGGTAAAACATCAGTCCTAGTCGCTAGAGCGGGTTGGCTTATCTTGCGAGGTTTGGTAAAACCAGAACAAATTCTCTTGCTGGCTTTTGGTCGTAAAGCTGCGGATGAAATGAACGAACGTATTCACTCACGCCTACAACAAGATATTGAAGCAAAAACTTTTCATGCTCTTGCTTTACACATTATTCGTGAAGGTAGCAAAAAATCGCCAGTGATTAGTGAGTTAGAAACAGATACTCAAAAACGGCATACATTATTATTAAATGAATGGCGGGAACAATGTTCGGCTAAGAAAGCGCAAGCAAAAGGGTGGCGAGAATGGCTTTCTGAAGAGTTACAATGGGAAATTCCAGACGGTGAATTCTGGAAAGACGAAAAAATTAGCACTAAAGTCGCTACTCGGTTAGACCGTTGGCTAAGTTTAATGCGTATGCATGGTGGTAGCCAGAAGGACATGATTGAGAATGCAGCGGAAGAAATAAGAGATCTTTTCCAAAAACGTATTCGTTTAATGGCGCCGTTATTGAAAGCGTGGAAAAGCGCATTGAAAGATGAAGGTGCAATTGATTTTTCAGGATTAATTCATCAGGCCATCAATATTCTAGAAAAAGGGCGTTTTATTAGCCCATGGAAACATATTTTAGTTGATGAGTTTCAAGATATTTCTCCTCTTCGCGCTAAGTTATTGCAAGTACTACGCAAGCAGAATAAGCAAACGACGTTATTTGCTGTTGGAGATGATTGGCAAGCTATCTACCGGTTTAGTGGCGCAGAATTAGACTTAACCACATCGTTTGAACATAACTTTGGTATTGGAGAACTTTGCGCTTTAGACACAACTTATCGTTTTAATGAGCGTATAGGTGAGGTTGCTAATCAGTTTATTTTACAAAACCCTATGCAGTTAGATAAGCCATTGAATAGCTTAACTAAAGGAAATAAAAAATCCGTTATTCTTCTGTATGAAGATGCACTGGAACGTTTATTGGATAAAATGAGTGGTTATGTTCTTGATGATGAAACGATATTAGTGCTCGCTCGCTATCATTATTTAAAACCTAATATATTAGGTAAAGCCAAGACCCGTTGGCCAAAATTAAATATTCAGTTTATGACTATCCATGCCTCAAAAGGGCAGCAAGCAGATCATGTAATAATTTGTGGCTTGAATAGTGGAAAGGATGGTTTCCCTGCTCCTGCCCGCGAATCAATTATTGAGCAAGCATTACTGCCTAAGCCAGAAGATTTTGACCATGCAGAAGAAAGACGTTTGCTATATGTCGCATTAACACGGGCTAAGCAGCAAGTTTGGTTGCTTTATCACCCAGAAAAGCCGTCAGAATTTGTTGATGAACTCAAGCAATTGGGCGTTCCAAAGCAAAAGAAACCGTAAGGTAAACTTATTTTATATTAAGCGCCAGAATGCTGTGGCGCTTAATATTGATAGATTAGTTAGTTCGTTTAGTTAAGTAGCTTTGGTAATCAGGAATAACAATGTCTATCGCATTATCAAAATAGGTGGAAGTAATTAAAAAATCAGCAGTTGCAGGGTTGGTTGCGACAGGAATATTCCATACTGTGGCTAAGCGCAGCAAAGCTTTAACATCTGGGTCATGAGGTACTGCATTAAGAGGGTCCCAGAAGAAAATCAATAGGTCGATTTTTTGTTCTGCAATCATTGAACCTATTTGTTGGTCTCCCCCCATTGGGCCACTTAACATACTGGTAACTGGCAATCCAGTGTGCTGGTTAATTAAATTACCGGTTGTTCCTGTTGCATATAAATTGTGAGTTTGAAGCCGTTCATTGTTTTTCTTAGTCCAAGATAATAATGAGGGTTTACAGTGGTCATGGGCAACCAAAGCAATATTTTTTGAGGCTGTAATTTTACGGGTAGTTGATTCCATGATATTCCCTTAAATAAGATGCGAGATAGACATCTTTAAAAATTGAATGAGCAAAGATATACAACATATATCATAATGCTAATGAATAGTTTATAGATTTTGGGAGATATTTTGATGAGAGATCAAGAAATTGCTGAAATTTTAAAGAGTGTTCGGACTATCGCTTTAGTTGGGGCGAGTGATAAAGCAAATAGGCCGAGTTATGAAGTTATGGAATATCTTTTGCATCAAGGCTATACCGTTATTCCAGTGAGCCCAAAATTGGCAGGGCAAACTTTATTAGGGCAACTTGTATACGAAAAGCTTAGTGATATACCAGAGCCTATTGATATGGTCGATGTATTTCGTAATGCAGAAGCTGCAATAGGAGTAGCCAGGGAAGCGGTAGAAGTAAAAGCTAAAGTTTTGTGGTTACAAAAAGGCGTGATTAGCGAAGAAGCGCAAAAAATCGCTTTGCAGGCAGGTTTACAGTTTGTTATGGATAAATGCCCAAAACAAGAAATCCCTGCATTAGGCCTTGAAAAATAAACTACATTTTAGCGTTAAAAAGTAAAGCAGCTAGTTAGCTGCTTTACGGTTGCGTTCATAAATAACAATATCGATATTTGCAGGTTAGTTGCGAAGGCGAGGTGCTTGCAACTGAGACCTTATTGATTCCGCTAGTTCATCCATTGATGGTTGTTCTGGATGGTCTTCTGCGGTTTCATAGGTAATTTGAGCTTCGGCCAAATAAGTATGAACAGCATCCCCATTGTCATCTTCCATAACAACATGATACCAAGGTAGATCGCGTAGTGTGCTGTTAGCGGCAATATCATCATCATGTGGTTGTTCGAGCGAATACTCAGCGTCTACATCTACAACAACGCCTAAGTAGCCGAGAAGTTTGTGTCTAACTTGTTGCCCGATTCCATATTTACTGGTGATCATCATAGCGACCTCCTAAAAGCCTTGCTTATACTTCAAACTATATATGGGCAGTGCTACGCGTTTTCAAGCTAAGATATGGACAATTATCAATAACGCAATACACTGTCTTTATACGTAACTATCAAAAGCAGTGCCTCATTTAGCAGATTATCTGTTCAATGAATAAAAAACAACTGTTAAAAGAAGGTATCAATACAATATGCTCTGACAATGGAGGCTCACATGACTGCATCAGGTCGTTATTTTTATATTTATGGTCGTGTTCAAGGGGTTGGGTTTCGTTACCAAACCTATCATTGGGCTAATCAGAATGGCATAAAAGGCTTTGTGTGTAACCGGGATGACGGCAGCGTTAAGTTAGCTGTTTATGGCTCAGAGCAAGATATTGAGTTTGTTGATGACTGGCTGAAAGCGGGTGGTCCTCCGGGAGCAAAGATAGACCATTTTTTCACCGAAAATTGGAAAACTGAGCCAATAGCGGATTTTAGTGTCCGCTATTAGCAAGAAATTAAATACATTTCACCGGTTTTGGCAGGCCAGCAAGTTTAGTGGCTTGCTTAGCTGGGCCTTTTGGAAATAGCCGGTATAAATAGCGGCTATTGCCTTTTTCTTCCCCAAATTGTTGAGAAACTGCTTTAACCAACATACGGATAGCCGGTGAGGTATTAAATTCCAAGTAGAAATTCCTGACGAAACGGATAATTTCTAGGTGTTCATTAGTAATTTCAATATCTTCTTGCTGCGCGAGTAAAGGGATTAATTCTTCACTCCATTGTTGGCTATCAAGCAGGTAACCTTGCGCATCTGTTTCTATTTCTTGATTATTAAAAACCAACATACTCTTATTCAACTCAAATAAAATTAGAACGTAAATTTAGCAAAAATTGGGATATAACCCAAGTAAAGTCGTTAGAATGTCGATATTTTCATCTAACAGTATGAAAGACGTATATTTTTAAAGCGAATGATCAAATTAGGGGTTTACATCCAATGAGAGGATGTTTATAGTGCACGTCATTGCGGAGGGGTGGCCGAGCGGCTGAAGGCAGCGGTCTTGAAAACCGCCGATGGGAAACCATCCGAGAGTTCGAATCTCTCCTCCTCCGCCATCTTCAATTCTAGTAAAGTCTTCCAATCCCAAGTAAATCAAGCATTCCAACTAAATCCCATTATTCCAATGTCTACTAACGTCTATTAAAAACTACCCCCCTTAGGTGGTACATTTATACTCCATAATTTGAGTGCCCCCAAATGAAGCTAATCATTATACTAGCTGATGCCAGAAGAAAGCGTGATGATGCAAAGAGATTACTGGTGGAGGGAATTGACCCAAACCAACAACCCAAAGAACAAAAGCTGGTGGAATGGGCTAAAAAATAGCAGGGGAATTTATTAAGCACCATAATTCACCATAAGATATGGTGCTTGTGAATTAGCCGTGTAAGTTAATTGGTATTCATTTTTAATTGTTCTTGATAATGCTGAATTTTAAGCTTTAAGTTACTTAAGTGTTCATTTAGAGATAAAATTTGGTTTTCAAGATTAGCGTAGTGTTCAGTAAGCAAATTCATTCTCTCAAATGAAGTTGATGTTCCTATATTTCTTAGTGCCGCGTATTCTTTAATCTTTTTTAAAGGCATGCCAGTTTCTTTTAAACGAGTGATAAACTTAACCCATTCAATATCATCTTCAGAATAGTACCTATGATTGTTTGCTTGTCTGGATGATTTCAATATTCCTTCTTTTTCATAGTATCTAAGGGTGTATATGGTGAATCCGGTTAGTTGTGCAAACTGACTGATTGAATAATTCATGTATTACCTAGAAGTTTCTTGACCTAGAGTTAACTCTATCCTTTACCCTTTTGAAACTTTTGTCAAAGAGGGTATGTCATGAGAAATAAACATTATGCGGTTATTACAGGTGCGAGCTCAGGTATTGGTCGTGCAATTTCAATAAAATTAGCTGAGCGTGGATTTAATATTATTGCTGTAGCAAGGCGAGATTCCTTGTTGAACCAATTGAAAATCGAATTGCGTAAGATTAATCAATACATTGAGGTCGTAACAAAATCATGTGATTTATCTATTACAGATGATGCAATGTCACTTTATGAGGAACTGAAAGCTTTTGATATTCGGGTATGGGTAAATAACGCCGGTGTTGGATATTATGGGGAAGTATTCTCTCAGCCAATAAAAGATGCACAAACTTTATTAAATTTGAATATCAATACACTCGCAGTTCTATCGTTAATGTTCGTGCGTGATAATCAGAATATTGATGATTCACAGTTGGTCAATGTAAGTTCTGCGGGAGGATATACTATCGTACCTACAGCCGTTACCTATTGTGCTTCGAAATTTTTTGTTAGCTCTTTTACTGAGGGATTGGCTCATGAATTATTGAACTTGGATGCTAAGATTAAAGTAAAATTACTGGCTCCTGCAGCGACCAAAACAGATTTTGGTCGAATTGCTAACGGAGTAGAATATTATGATTATGATAAAGTTTTTGGTACATATCATTCTTGCGAGGAACTAGCTGATTTCTTCATTCAGCTATATGACTCAAACAATGTTGTTGGATATATAGATAGAGAGAGCTTTAGCTTTAAATTACTAGATAATAAAATGCCTTACGCAAATAACAATAAATTTAATCAAAAAATATAAATACGAAAAAACCGCCAAAGCATAAGCCGAGGCGGTTATGTATAATTGGCTTTATCAACTAAAGGGCTCACCAAATGAAAAAATCATGGTAATAAAGCCAGTTGTACTAATGCTTATATGATGGTTGCTAGGCAGAATATACGTTAACGAAACGTTAATAATATAAGGTGTTTTTTGTTGATCTAATGGCGTTTTTATTTGTATTTTTTGGCTTAATCAGACATGAGAGTAAATAGCATGCAGTTTTGAGTTACCATCCCACATAACTAAATAATGATTAATACTATGGGTTATAAGTAAATCATCAAGGTTAGTTTCATCAAAAAATTTCAGTGGATAGAAAGATAGTAACTTGTTGAAATTGTTTTATAAATATAATATTTAATATCTTAATGCCATGGATTTTATCAAGATGAATAAATTATTAGTTCCAATTTTTTGTATTGCTTCTTTATCAGGATGTGCGGTGACTGAGTATAATTATGTTCCTGACTCACAAAAAATCAGTGAGCCTAAAATAGGTCAGGTCAACCATATTACAGTAGGGCAACCCTTAGTAAGAGAAGGCAATATTAGTGAAATAGACGGAATTAAAGTATTAAACCCTGTGCAGATAGATTTGGCATACAAAATTATTCCGGGTGTATTCAAAAAAGTGGGCTCAAGTGATAAAGGCGATTTTTATATGCCAGACCAAATAATTGACTCTGGTTCGGTCGTTGTTGAGGTTTTAGGGCAACCTTGGAATTCACTTTTAATTAAAAAAGGGTCTAGTCCTAATGAAATTTGTATCGTAACGGATGTCAATGTTGCTGTTTGTAGCGATAAAGCACAAATCGAACAGGTAAAATTAAATAATTCTGATGGTAATTCATTTGAACAAGCCTTAATTTTCAATGGGATAAATGACCAGGTTGTCGATATTAGTTATCAGAAAATAGGTTCGAATATTGAGAACCAAGGATTTGGCGATACGATTCAGTATAATCTTAAAAACAGCGACATTATTTCTTATCGAAATGTAAAATTAAAAGTTATTGATAGCTCAGAAAATTCATTAACCTATACAGTGATAAGCAATTTTTCTGACAATTAATGTATGTCGCATTAATTAACCAATTGAAAAACAGCGTTAAACTAAATTTAATCTCTAGTTAAGCGCTGTCTCGGCATCTTTTCTCGTGTTGTTATCTTGCTAACTTCAAAATATTTGGATCACATCGACAATTGTATAATATTGTCTTTTTAGTATACGTCACATACTCTAAGTTAAATTGATTTAACTTAGAGGGTGTTATTTATGATGAATATCCAATCTGACCACAATAGCTTTTTTATTTTATCCGATGACAAGCAAACTCGTCTTGCCGAGATAACCTTTGTTTATACTGGCGATGAACTGGTGATTATTGACCACACCGTGGTTGATGAAAGCTTAAAAGGACAGGGCATTGCAAAGTTATTAGTTGCTAAGGTTGTTGAGCGAATGAGAAATGAAGGCCGAAAAATTATTCCATTATGCCCTTTTGCAAAAGCAATATTCGATAGAACACCTGAATACAGTGATATCCGCCAATAACATTTGCTAATTACTGATGAGGTAAGTATGAGTATTCAATTTAATGATAAAATACCTGATTTACAGTTGATTACCGCACGTTCGAAGGATGTTGGTGGGCTTCCTGTTGCACGAGTTTTGCCTACAAGGGAGCGTAGGTTAATAGGAGCTTGGTGTTTTCTTGACCACGCGGGCCCGACGGTTTTTAAAGGCGACTCAGAGGGAATGAAGGTATCACCTCATCCTCATACTGCTTTACAAACATTCACTTGGATGATTGAAGGTGAAGTATTGCATCGAGATAGCCTTGGCTATGAACAGGTTATTCGACCAGGGCAGGTTAATTTAATGACAGCAGGTTATGGGATCAGTCATTCTGAAGATACCTATGGAGAGAGCCGCCAGTTACATGCTGTGCAACTGTGGATTGCTTTACCCGAAGCAGTTAAAGATATTTCCCCACGCTTTGACCATTATCCTACATTACCTCGTTGGGCTGAAGGCGAGATCCATTTCCATTTATTAGTTGGGGAATATGGCACTTATAAAGCACCAACATTGACATTTTCACCGTTGATCGGGCTTGATATTATTGCGAAGAAAACAGCCCGACAAGTTTTAACTTTACGACCTGAATTTGAATACGGTATTTTTGCCATAAGTGGAAGTGCTACTATTGAAGGACAGCAAATTAAGAGTAATGAATTAGTTTATTTAGGCAAAAATATAACAGAAATTTCTATAGAGCTAGCTTCAGATAGCCACATTTTATTACTTGGTGGTGAGCCTTTAAATGAGTCAGTACTAATGTGGTGGAATTTTATTGGTCGAACTAAAGCCGATATTCATGCCGCAGTTGAGGAATGGAACCAAGGAAACCCACGTTTTGGTCGTGTTTTTAACGATGAGCGCGAGCCAACACCAGCTCCAATTATGCCATAATCAATTTAAGTAACTCCTTTGTCCTTATTTTATAAAAAAGGAGTTACAGCCATTGCTATTCTCTATTATTTTTTCATATTTATATTTATATTTGTCTTTAGCCGAAAATGGCTTTGGATTTAATTTAAGACTCATTTTTATACTCATATTATGGGTTCATAACCTGACTTTTATCGAAAAACTGATAATATGTATAAAAAAGGCTATTTTTAAGTCAAAGCAAGCCGTAGCTGTTAGAGGTGGACGATAGAAATGAGTAAAAAATACCCATTGGGAATCGTTTTTTTAAGTTTATTCCCTATTTCTTTTGTATCATTAGCGTTTCAAGAACAGCAATATAACCCAGTCGTGTTTAATCTGGCTCAACTTTATGATTTCAATCCTGTTAGAGGTGCTGTTAAGCAAATAAAATCAGTTGTTTATAATGAAGATAAATCAATTAATTATGAATCAATGTTAAAAATTGGCCATGATGGTTGTGTGGAAAGTTTTACTTTTGATCAAAAGAAAGATGAGTATTTAAATGGTGCTCATAACTATCTTTTTGTAAAACGAGTTAAAAATAAATTGATTGGTAGGGATGTTAGTGGTCCTGTCGAAATGGTGATAGGTGATAACTGTCAAATAATATCTAAAAAAGATTCAAATGGTGAATTAATCTACCAATATAACAAAGATGGCATTATTGCTGGCTCATTGCTTGCTGACACGAAAAAACAATATAGCAAAAATGATTATAATGAATTTAAACTTCCAACAACGATAAAATATTTTAAAGATAATGCACTCATCTCAGAGACTATAGTCACTTATGGGAAAGATATGAGTAAGCCGTTTGATCATACAATGGATATCCGTGCATTGGGACAAACGATATTATTAGTCAATTCTAAGTGCGATTATAATACTAAAAATATTGCCTATAAATGCAACTTTACTTTAAATCTTAATTCGAATGGTAATAATATTAAATTACTAAAAAATAGTATTACTGAAGTCGATTTTTATTAAATATAGGAGATGTTTAATGGCTATTTCTGCAAGAAATCAACTTACAGGTGTTGTTGAGTCGGTTGTTATCGGCTCAGTAAATGATGAAATTATTTTAAATTTAGGTAATGGAGAAAGCATTGCTGCAATCATCACTAAAAACAGCACTAAACAGTTAGGGTTAGAAAAAGGTAAACAAGTAGTTGCGGTGATTAAAGCACCTTGGGTTGTTCTTGTTTCTGATGCACAAGAGTACCAATTTTCAGCACGTAACCAATTCGATGGCAAAGTAGAGTCTATTGAAAAAGGCAGTGTAAACTCAGTCGTTAATGTAAAAACGGATGCAGGAACATTATTATCAGCAGTAGTAACGAATAACAGTACAATTGAAATGGGGTTAGCAGTGAACAGTAAAGTAACTGCCATAGTTAAAGCCTCTTCGGTTATTTTAGCAACCAAAAAGTAATGGTGTTCTTATTTTATAAAAAGCGGCCATTGTAAATGAAGTGGCCGCCTTTTCTATTTCCGACATGAAATTAAGAGCTGACTAGTATCTAATATCTTAATTTTCTTGCCTTTTTTTTCAATCAATTTATCACTGACAAGTTTAGATAGTGTTCGATTTAATTGCCTAACGGAGACTCCTAGCATTGCGGCTAAAGAGTTACGCTTTTCTAATTGAAAACTTTCTCCATTCTGCTTTTCAGCAAAAGTAAGATAGCGTCTTAATTTATATTCAACTGAATATGATGCACTGGAGTGTAACTGTGATGTGTTATAAAGCTTTTTACTAAGGTGCTGACAGATAAATTGCAAAAATAATGGTGAGTAAATTTCTTTTTTTCGGATCATAGATAAAGGTAGCGCAAGTAAGTCTGCATCTGTAACTGCTTGGATCGTATTATAGATACGGTCATTTTCAAGATTGCTTTGAAAAAGTTCTAAATCACCAATTATAGAAAATGTATTTTCAAATGAAAAAATGACTTTGCAACCGTTAGTTTCATAACGTTCAATTTGCAGTTTCCCGTTAACAAGGAAGTAAAGGTGACTGATTTGGCTATCTTGAAATATTAAATATTCTTTGGCCTTTATGTGGATAAATTTTGTATTTTTGAGAGTTTCGTCAGAAATGATTTTATCAAGTTGATGATGAGTAATAAATTCTGCACGCTTTATTGTAGAGTTTATTGCTTTCATTGTTATAACCATTTTTCGCTTGAAATTATACTTAAATCATACTCGTTTTTTTCATTTAAAAAAGGACATATGTCCTTTTTTAAATGGTAATAACCTTGCTAGCTTATTAAAAAATAACTCGCAGGATATTAACATGAAAGTCCCTTTAAAACCGTCAAGCGTATTTACTAAAAGCATAAAAGCAGCAATTAACGTAATGCCAAAAGTTGAACTACACGTACATTTAGATACATGTTTAAGTTTTTCTTATGTTAAACAAACCATTCCAATACTAACGTTTAATGAGTTTAAACACGGCTTTATTGCACCAGAAAGATGCGAAGATCTTGGCGATTTTCTACGTTGCATTGAACCGCAACTTAATATATTACAGACAAAATCTGCTATTGGGCTAGCAGTTGATGATTTGTTTGAGCAATTAAAAATGGATAATGTAATTTATACAGAAATTCGGTTTGCTCCTTTATTACATACTCAACATGGTCTTTCAAGCCGAGAGGTTGTCGATATAACATTAGATGCGATGAATTCGGCAGTTGTAAAGTACGAAATAGAAGCTGGCTTGATTTTGTGTACTTTGAGGCATTTTACTGCCTCTCAAAGTCTTGAAACGGCAAAATTAGTTGTAGAATATCAATCTCGTGGTGTTGTAGCACTAGATTTAGCTGCCGATGAGGCTCGCTTTTCATTAGACAATCATGAAATTGCATTTAACTATGTCAGAGAGCATGGCGGCAATGTTATCGCACATGCTGGAGAGGCTTTAGGCTATGAAAGTGTGATTGAAACATTAGATAAATTAAAAGTTTCTCGTATAGGACATGGGGTTAGAAGTATTGAAAATTCAAATACGATTGAAAAGCTCAAAGCGTTAAATGTATTACTTGAAGTTTGCCCAAGTTGCAATTTGGTGTGCAATGTCTTTGATAGTATCGAAAACCACCCTATTAATAAGTTGAAACAGCAGGGCGTTAAATTAAGCATAAATACAGATGCGCGAACAGTTGCGGATGTAACATTAAATAAAGAGTACCAATTATTGCATGATATATTTGGTTGGAGTATTGCTGACTTTACTGAGTGTAATGTAAATGCATTACTGGCAAGTTTTATTGCAGAAGAAAAAAGAGCATTGTTAATGAAAAAGCTACTAAATTAATAGAGTTGATAGAAAAAGAAGGAGGTCTTTATCCTCCTTCGCTATTGTGGTTAATTATATGTAATACCATGCAAACTCCAATGATGAGTAATCTCTCTAATGATTAATAAAAAAGCACTGAATTCGCTATTTGTCGGCAATTGTGTTGAATGAATGGGGCTGCCATTAATCACATCGACCAATTCATTAAAAGCGTCTTCAATCTGCGATGTCGTGATAAAGTTACCATTAATATGCCTACTTTCTATCAGTAAATTTAATTTGTTATCATGACTAAAAAGCAATATTTCTCCTGTAGGGAGCTGTTTTTTTATCGGAATAATTGCGTTTTCGATATGTTCAATTGCCATTTCAGCTTCATAAGCTGTAATAGGGGCATGCTGAAACGTAAAGCCATTAAAATTCTTAATGCCAATAGGTAAAATTATTTTATCCGATAGGTAAGATAAAATGGCTTCATTGTCTTGAATATCCAATTGAATATGATTTTTCATTGTGGCCTCATTCATATATGATGATTTCATCATGCTACGCTGGTTAGTATTATCTGTATAGTAAATCCATTAATGTGAATGAATTGTTAATATGTTGCACAACATGGTAATGAGTATAAATTGAAAATTCCCATCTCATGACGTGCTAAAATTCAGCCTTTTCTCGTCAGGGAAAATAAGATGTAATGAAACGATAAAATTGATTGTATTATATTTTGAAGTTACACTATTTTTGCAATATAACAACATGATTAAAGTTAGAAAAGTGTTTTCTAATTTATAGAATAATAAAAGTTAAATTCTAACTTCGAGTTATGCTATAAATAGATGAGTTAAAATTATCTATTTATAACAGGGTGAGCTTATGTCAGAAATAAGAATTGTTGCAACAGTAATTGCAAAAGATAATGAAGTTGATTTTGTGAAAGCAGCAACTAAATCAATTGTTGAGCCAAGCAATAAGGATGAAGGTTGTCTTCAGTATGAATTACATCAAGATAATGCTAATCCAAACATTTTTATTTTCTTTGAGATTTGGAAGGACCAAAAATCATTAGATAAACATAATGGAACACAACATTTGAAAGATTTCATTGAGAAGATAGAAGATAAAATTGATTCATTAGATGTGAAATTAATAAGCAAAATTGCATAATATTAATTAATAATGGCTAAATAACAAAAAGGAATACAAATGTATTCCTTTTTAATTTGATTACCCGAAAATTTCGGTGAGATGTGTTTTGTAATCGTTGATATATTTTTTAATATTGGGTTCTTTGATCACGTCGTTTACCATAAAGGTTGGGAATTTTTTCAATCCGAGAAATTGTTGTGATTTATGAAAGGCAAAATAGACACCATCAACACCTCGACCATCAAAAAAATTATCAAACTCATCAAATGCATCAAGAGGGGCATTCCAAGTCACCGAAAGCATATATTTTCTTCCATGAAGTAGGCCTCCAGTACCATATTGTTTGCTTGGATCTTGGCGAGTACGACCATCGCTTGTATATAAATGACCATGACCGAGGGTATAAACCTCGTCCATATATTTTTTTACCATCCAAGGCATCATCATCCACCAACCAGGCATTTGGTAAATAATCGTATCGGCCCAAAGAAATTTTTTAACTTCATTATCGATATCGTAGCCCGACTCGATATGGGTTTCTTGCATAGTGTGCCCTAACTCATTTAGCGTGGTTTTGGCTACATCATGTAATGTACGATTAAGCTGGCCTGCCGAGTGAGCAAATGTTTGTCCGCCATTGAGAAGAAGAATTTTCATTTGTATTGCCTTATTCGTTAATTGCTAAGTTATATTTAGGCTAACAAACTAAAATAAAGATAAAAAGTAGAGTAATAAAACAGAATTTGTTACTTTAATGGATTTATTGTCTATGTTTATGATTTAATTAGGCGAAGTTTAGTCAAATATCACTATAAAGACTATTTTTATAGTTAAAACTATTAATAATAGAGATTATTGATTTTTTAGCAAAAGTCTATTGAGCTTACGGCTATTTTTCTCTGCATTATCCCATCGTATTCTTTGTCGTATTCAAATTGTCGCAGTAATTATGGGTTAGTTCGTAGCGAATGAACATGGACTATCCAGATAATTACCCGTGAAGCTTAATGTAAAAAATTTAAGAAAGGTAACATAATGACGATTCCTGTAATTGGTGTGGGTACATTCCGTTTAAAAGATGATGTCGTGATTGCTTCAGTAAAAAATGCATTAGATGTTGGGTACCGCGCTGTTGATACAGCACAAATTTATGAGAATGAAGCTGCGGTTGGGCAGGCTATTGCAGAAAGTGGCGTTGAGCGCAGCGAGCTTTATATCACAACAAAAATTTGGATTGAGAATTTAAGTAAAGATAAACTTATCCCAAGTCTTAAACAAAGTTTAAGTGATTTGCAAATGGATTATGTGGACTTAACACTAGTGCATTGGCCATCTCCAAATGATGCGGTTTCTGTTGAAGAGTTCATGCAAGCATTATTGGAAGCCAAAAAACAAGGGTTAACACGTGAAATTGGTATTTCTAATTTCACTATTCCATTAATGGAAAAAGCAATCGCGGCAGTCGGTGTTGAAAATATTGCGACAAACCAAATAGAGCTTTCACCTTATCTGCAAAACAAAAAAGTTGTAGAGTGGGCAAAACAACATAATATCCATATTACCTCTTATATGACATTAGCGTATGGCAAAGCATTAAAGGATGAGGTTATTGCGAGTATTGCACAGAAACACAATGCAACATCCGCTCAGGTTATTTTAGCGTGGGCGATTGGTGAAGGGTATTCTGTTATTCCATCATCAACAAAACGTGAAAATTTATTAAGTAACTTGCAAGCAACTCAATTACAGTTAGATAGTGACGATAAAGCGGCGATTGCAGCATTAGATTGTAATGACCGCTTAGTTAGCCCAGAAGGTTTAGCGCCAAACTGGGACTAATTGATTATTCTATATGCTCAGAGGCTAGGATTTGTTATGGCCTCTGAATTTCTGCAAGATATTGAGTTAAGCTATCAATAAAAACCCGAATACGCTGGCTGACAACGCGGTCACTGTAATATACGGCATGGAATGGTAAAGGAACAGGCTGCAATTCATCCTTTAATACTTCGACAAATTGGCCATTTTGAATATATTTATTCACCATAAAGTCAGACAAACATGCAATCCCATTTCCAGCTAAACAAAGCTGTCTTAGTGTCTCCCCGCTATTTGATGATATCCCTGCAGTAACTTCCATTAGTTGCCCATCAATGCCTTTAACTGGCCACATATTTAATGATGCAGGTTCAGTAAAGGTCAGGCATGTATGATGCAAAAGATCTTGAGGAGATTTAGGCTCATCATGTTGTTCCAGATAATTTGGCGACGCAATAATCTTGCGATAACTCTTAAATAATGGGCGAGCACGTAAGCTGGAGTCGGTGAGATGCCCTGCCCGAATAGCAACATCAACTTTCCGTTCAATTAAATTAACAAAGGTTTCCGATGAAACTAACGACAAGTGAATGTCTGGATATTGTTTGCGAAAAATAGCAACAAAAGGAATTAATATATGCAATACAATCGGCGTTGCTGCATCAATTCGTAATAGGCCTTTTGGAGAGCTTTGTGTGTCATATAATTCATCTTCTGCCGCTTGCATTTCTTGCAAGATAATTTTCATGCGTTGAAAATAAATTTCGCCCTCTGCAGTTAGGTCAATTTGCCTGGTGGTACGGTTAAGTAAATTGACCCCCAGTTTTTCTTCCAATTTTTTGACGATTCGGCTCACAGCTGAATTTGCTAAATTAAGTTTATCAGCCGCTTTACTAAAGCTTTTTTGTTCTACCACTTCTATAAATACACGGGCTTCTTCAGATGTTGCTCTCATAATAATTTTATTAGCCAATAAGATGATAGAAAAGGTGACTATTATAGTAACAGCAATAGGTCTTAAAATTTAAACTAAAAGTTTAAGAGAATGGGGTTTTATTAGCTTAAAAGCTAATCATATTGAATCATAACCTATCGCTTTTCTTAAAAGAATTTTTAGTGCTTCAGTGTAATTTTCCTTGTGAATTGCATGTTTCGCTAATTAGCACGATAAAAGCCTTAGCCTTTACTAGGGACGTGTTTTCTCCTTGATTGAGTTAGTGGATGCTTCCTTGGATGATTGCGCTGCAGAATGTATTTTTTGTCTTACCGATTGCAAGACGTATTTCACTGATATTAGTGAAAACCACATAACAGTGTTGATGAAATTTGCTAATATCAAGGTGAAATTTATGGGGACTATTTTGAATGGGTTTTTATGTCGATAAAAATTATTGTTTTATTCTTTATCACTGCGTTGGCTGAAATTGCAGGCTGTTACTTTCCTTATCTTTGGATGAAAAAGCAAGGTGGGGCTTGGCTATTGATCCCTGCGGCGTTAAGTTTAATGCTATTTGTCTGGTTATTGACATTGCATCCGGAAGCAAGTGGCCGAATTTATGCTACTTATGGCGGGATATATATTGCAACCGCATTAGTTTGGCTGAAAGTGGTTGATGGTGTGTCTCTTACCGTGACTGACTGGGTAGGTGCTCTAGTTGTGCTCCTTGGAGCAGGGATTATAATTAGTGGTTGGAAATAGACGATAGTGTTATCACGTCACCTTGAAAAAAAATATTTGTTTATTTTAAGATGACGTGCATTTAAGGCGATCACAAAATGATTCCTTTATGTTTATTTCATCAGATAAATACTAAATCTATATTTAAATTAAA
>RWZG01000042.1_pt1 | contig 21830 bp, 23 predicted proteins | sample 2187661 | NCBI WGS metagenome assembly RWZG01 (sample SAMN10531869, study PRJNA481165) | viral metagenome | isolation source: viral particles purified by filtration and ultracentrifugation from about... | host: Nasonia vitripennis 12.1 | place: USA:Tennessee | collected 2011-04-01 | reverse complement strand
ATATAATAAGCTCATCGACCAGCAAATAAATCGAAATGGAATCACTAGCGGAAAATAGTAGTTTCGATAAAACAATAGTTTCTTTTATTAAAAAAGAAATTAATATAATAGCAAGTAAAATCAGCGCAGCACTGCTAATCCACTGTAACACTCTACATATTAATTTTGATTGACTTAGTCCTGACATGGTAACTCCTCAGGAATTTAACCTTTCTCATTAAAAATATAGCATCATTAAACATTTAAATGGACCACCATCAAGGCCTCGAACCTCGACTTTTAGTTTTATCAGGACTAAATACTCTTCCAATTGAGTTAATGGTGGAATAAATTTATTTAGCTAAATTTATAATATATGCGATAATTAGAATGAATATGATAATCAGTACAAAAACAACAAGCATGTTTTGTGAAAAATTCAAAATACGTTGATAAAGATTTGACCATTTCATAAATAATACCTTAGAAATCTCACTTACCTTTCAGATAATATTTTTTAAATGCAAGAGTTATGGTAATGAGATACTTTAAATTGCTAACACTCAGAGAATTGTAATTTTTTCAATTAATTACTATAAGAACTGAATTAAGAATGCTACTCGATTTAAAACATGACATAGAGCATACACTGGTTAATAGGATCTTTATTCACAACAACATAACACTTTAGAAAAGCTATTACACTTGATTAGTGTTAGTTTTTAGGGAAAATGTATCCACCACCGAGCTGGCTCCATGATGAACTATCGAACAAATAAATTACACCAAGAACGACGATAATTAGTACAGCCACAATGAGGATTTTTTTATAGATACTTAGAACTCGACTATAAAATGTTTGCTTTTTCATTCGTGTTTCCTTAGGAAAGTGATTCCCTTGGATACCACATCTATTTTTTAGATAAAAGCTTGCGGAGGCAAGATTTACTACTCATAGCAATGGGGTATAATTATCAAACAAGCATACCACGTCAGCTTAAATAAATACGATTAATGCGATAAAACCTCATTAAAAAGAGGTTTAAATGTGAATCAAATTATTTATCAGCTAACTTGAGCTTTCATGACGCTTTTACAAAAGATACATTTTGCACCATGTGGATTATTGGCCGAAACATCAAACTGTGAAGTTCTATACTGGGATCCACTACAGCAAGGACATTTAAAATAAAAATAGATTTTTATAGTGCCACCACGTTTCCAGCTGCCGGGCCTTTCATTCCATTCTCGATGGTAAATGAGACTTGTTGGCCTTCAATTAACGATTTAAAGTCATCGCTCTGAATAGCAGAAAATGGACAAATACATCTTTACTACCATCTGCTGGAGTAATAAAACCGAAGCCTTTATCATCGTTAAACCATTTTACTGAACCAGTTAATATATTAGACATAGAAATTCCTTTAATTATTTAATATTTGCCATAAGGCATAATAGAGTTTTTTTTAATTTTTACTTATGGGAATTAATTAGAAGGAATTCGCGATGAAGTGATATCAGGGATAACGCTAAATGGTGAACAACTTGAAACTGACTAACATAAATAGGTTTGTACTTCCAAAACAGTAAGGGTATTAAGCCACACCCCCCCGACTATAGCAAGTTTTATTTTTCACTCCACTTTAAGATAGATTATTATTTAACGAATTCCTTTTCAATACAAATCTTTAAAAAGTAATTACTTTGAAAATGACGACTTTTTCTCTGAGTTAACACCTGTTTTACTAGAATAAATGTAAAAAATCTACAGTTTTTAATTTTATTACTTATAATTTAGTGTTTCATACTATTTTTTATACAATCAGAGCATATCTTAACAATCTTATAGCGTGATTTTTTAGCAGCTTCAATAGCTTGCATAGCATTAAAAAAGTTACCAAGGTAAAATCTATTTGAAGCCATAGGCATATTCTTGCATCCAACCTTATGTATTTTATAACCACCCTGTGGTTCAACTATAGTCTGAATATAATAATTCATTTATCTCTCCTTTATTTTTCAAAGATGCTATATCAATATTTTTCCACCATAAATTAGTCCTCGAATCTCAGCGTTGTTAAAACCCATTACTCATTTAGTTTTAGCTAACTGTGGAATAATTTTACATCCAATATACAAGTGCAAATGTAGCCAGAAGTAATACCGTTATAATTAGCACATTTTCTGTAAGTGATAAAATCCGATGATATAATGCAGATAAATTCATAGGTAATTCCTTAGGAAACAATTCCTTTGGATACCACATCTATTTATTAGATAAAAACTTGCGAATGCAAGGTTTGCTTTTTATAGCAATGGGGTATAATGATCTAAACCACTATAACACATTACCTATACTTTTACTTGGTTAATAACCTCTGAATACCAAATTCCATCGCAGAATGATTTAATTGAGATAATTATCTAATTGATTTAGCCCACTATAACCATAATAAAAAGATTAAATATCTTAAGTTAACTGCTTTATTCTTACTACTTTTTTATTCATCGTAACTAATCTTTAATATAAATAAAAAATCAATTATGGGTCTTTTAATCAGAAAGAAAACTACTCATATTTTATAGTAACGTAGCTAAATATATAAGGAAGGCTCTCCATCTGGTCTAGTTTTAAATCGTCTATGAGCCCATAAATACTGTTCTGGTGCTTTTATTATTTCCTTTTCTAATATGGAATTAATGGTAGTCGCGTCTTGTAAAGCATCATTAGTTGGATAATTAATAATTTCTTTTCCTAGTACTAAATCATAATTAATACCATTATTATTACGTAATAATGTCACCGTAAGTGTTGGAGATTGAGATAATTGAGCGAGCGTTGATGTGCCTTTTGAGGTAGAGGTATTTTTAACTGAAAAAAATGGTGCAAATACTGTCCCTTTACGACCAAAATCTTGATCTGGTGCAAACCAAATGGCTTTACCACTTTTCAAGTCTTGTACCATAAATCTTAAATTTTTTCGGTTTATCATCCCTTTTCCTGATCTGCATCATCCTTTTGTTTGAATATATTCCATCGCTTTATTGTTATGTGGCCTATACATCGCATTAACAGGAAAGCAAAGCCCCATTATCCTACCACCCAACTCTAAGGACATAAAATGAACGCCAACTATAATTATCCCTTTATTTTTGGTTATTGCATTTTGATAGTTAGACGTCCCTTTAACTTGAAATAATCTTTTTATTTTCTTATCACTCCAAAACCACGCAATCCCTGTTTCAAATAATGCAATACCTAACGACCTTAAGTTTTCAGTAGCTAGGTCGTCTATCTCTTTGGGACTTTTATTTGGAAAGCATAATTCTAAATTTCTTTTTATAATTGAAGCTCTTCTTTTAATAAAATACTTCGAGTTTTTGTCCATAAAGGTACCAAGCTTAACTTGCCATTTATAAGGTAATTTAACCAATAAAAACAAAACCATAATTCCTACTCCATGTCATAGCATATTTAGGATGGAGTAACTTTATAGAAAAAAATTCTTGGCGTACATTATATTTACCAACACTTTGTTTTTGCGATATGCAATGTATCTTAGACTGTTAATTTTATTTTAAATTCAAAATCTAATTAGATATTTATCAATATACAGTTTAAACTAAAAATTCTCAAATGTTCATCATGTGTACCTAAAAAAACACGATCTCCTGTATAAATCTATCCTATAAACAATACATCTTCTGACCAAGCAGCACGCCTTGTATCTAACTCACTAAAGATCATATAGTTACACTCCATACAAAAACAACCATCGAAGGCTAATCGATAGGGTTATATATTTACAAATATCAACTGGCTATTATTTAAACAAAGGCGTAGATTTAAATGGCTCACTTAATAAGCTAATACTTACAGCGAGCACGCACGACCTGTCTACTCGACAATACATAATAAAACATCAGTAAACCTAGAACGTTTAGACCCCTATCTAACATAGGGGTCTTTTTTATTCTTTAAAGATGCTTTTTCCCATCTTTTCATAAAGTAAAAATCGTTCATCAACACCTAATATTTCATAATATTTATTGATTGAAACCTACCACATGAATTTTTTTTTGCGTATAACTTTATCAGGATAAAACACAAACAGACATTTCATTGAGTTCTTACTATTGCTTGAATTTAATTACCTTAATTGTTAGTACTATTCTAATTTTTCACCAATATTTAGCTGAATAAATACAGAATAAAAATTTTAAACTTAAGTAAAAAGTCAAATACTCAGTATTCAACTTAGTTCTCAAGTGGCTATGAAACTTTACAAATATAATCTGGTTATTATCCATACAAAAGGGTACTGTTACAAAGTTGAAGTATGCTTTAGCTATGAATCCTAAACATACATGACCTTTCAACTACCTCAAAATAATAAGACTTATGCTAACCAAAACACATTAGGGCCCTCATTAGACACGTGGGTCTATTTTTTAACATACTAATTACCATTCTCTTTCATTAGAGCATATATTTACTAATCAATTATCAGTTCAGCTTTTTCACCTAGCTATTCAAAAAACTAACTATAAAAATGAATCATCAGTGATCGTAAATATCCTTAACATTAATGATAGTCTTCAATAATTGCTATACATTTATAGTGAATGAAGCTGCATTACTGCAGCTTTTCTACATATAACTATAGCGGGGAATTATTTCCACCTTCGAATGATTCTTGCTCTGCCCTTTCCGCTTCCTCTGCTGCACGTTTAGCTTCTTCTTGCGCTAATCGCTCTGCTTCTAGCTTAGCGAGTCTCTCTGCTTCAGCTTGCTTTTGATTGTAGATGGAGTTAGGTGGCATTTCGACACGCATGTCTATCCAGCGCGATTCAGGTACGTCACAAGGTTCGTAGTTTTCGAAGTAAACAGGCACGCCTTCTTCATCAAAGTGCTTAATGCGCTTATTCTGGAAACGTTCTGGCATATCTGCGTTCTGTTGGTGGAAAACAAAAACTTCAATATCCCCATCAGGTCTCACCTCGTAATCAATGAGAACCATGTTTTTACCGTTATGGTCTTGAGGAATGACAAAGCCGTTATTGATACCCCATGCACCATCTGCATTAAAACCCACAACACCTTTAATGAGGTAATGACCAATACCAAGGTACTCCATTTCAACGCCTTCAGATTCGTCGTTAAGCTCAATGTAGTCAGCAAAAACTTTAATTATCGGTGATGCCGCTTTTAAGTTGCCGTTTGAGTCTTTAGTTGTGTTTTTGTCTGAGTAAAAAATACATCTCTCTGGTTTTGAGCCAGTACTGCCCTTTCGTATCATTTGAAGCCAGCTATTACTATAATTTGGCAACAGCAATACTTGTGAATTACTCCCTGCTGAATATTTTGCAATAATACTTGAGCCATAAAAATCAGTTATACCAAGCTCTGCCATACCTTCAATTGTGTGTGTAAGGCTATAGAACCCAACTTTATTTTTACTAAAATCACTAACACTTGGTAAAAAACCGCCATTTTCAGCACCGCCTAGCCCAAAATTACCAACTTGCATTGCTGTTCCCATGGACTTAGGAAACGAAGTGCTGTATTTGATTTTCCCATCAGGCCCACGCTCATATAGCTGAGCCATAACGGGTTGTTCGTCAGGCTTAGATTCTAAGTAAAGGGTTGAGCCATCATCTTTTTTCAATCTTAAAGTTGGATAATTTAGCCCTTTTTTATATACCGTTATTAACTCCATTTCCCCTGTAGTTTTATCAACCTTTCCATCTAGCAGCCTATCCCTTTCTTTCTCCGTTCTCAGTTGCATTTCAGTGCCATCAGGTAACACCACTTTAATCACACCGGATTCGGTCATGAGTCGGTTCAATATCATCATCAGTTGATAGCTTTCAGTAACCATCGCTGTTGCTTTGTTAACGCCGTCTGATACTGAACCAATCATCGTGATTGAAATAACGTATTTCACATCTGTTAGCGCCACTGGAACGGGAAAGCTTAACGTCATTTGTGTATCGCTTTCCACCGAGCGAATACTGTTTTGATATATCGTATTGCCCGACTGGATAAGAATAATTTGCCCCACAGAGACTTTCGTCACGCTGTTTTTCCATAACGTGTTTTTGCCTGTGATTTTCGGGTCGTTAGCCTTTGTTGAGATAGTGCCAATTTCATAAATCATGGTGTTTCCTTGAATTTTGAACGTAAAAAACCGCAATTAAGCGGCTTATTTGTGATTGGGTGTTTTTAGAAACTAAAAGTAATCATTAAAATCGATGCAATAGGAACTGGAATACACGACTTGGTTATACATATAGTTGGCGTAACTTGGGTAAAAATCGATGGTCCACATCCGGTTTGCGATTAGCTTGTTATTTTCAACTCTAAACCCTGATAAATAACAGTTAACGTTTACCCTTTCATTTTCTAACCAGGTATTGGGCATATCCATGCTGAACATCGGTCTTTCAAATGAGCTTGTGGCGACATTTCCACTCATTTTGATGGTGTGCCCATTATTAAAGAATGGAATGTAATCTGAATTGAAAACCACTTTACCCTGTTTGTTCCAAATCGTTAATCCATCGGCGGGTTGTAGATTTAAACCGTACGAAAAAACGACGACATACACCCAACCCGCCCCCCAAGATATAATTCGGTTGTTAGGCCTGTCATAGCGAAGTACTTGGCTTGTGCTTTCTGGTCGCAGGAAAACTAATGCAGAACTACGATTGGGTATATCGTTCGGTAAGCTCCAGTACCCTCGATTGTTATTGACGTCGATATAAATTTTCTTACGATAAACACAATAAGCCACTTCATTTTCTTGGGTGATACTTCGAAAGTTATCAATTGCTGCAGACGCCCCTGCATTCAAAAATAAACCATAAGTATCAGGTGGATTATCTTTTAGCGTGCCGTATAAGAAAAAATGCGATTCTCCATCACTTCCCGGCAACCAACCATCGGGGCCACCGAACTCATCATAATAGCAGTGGAAAGTATCTCCTGAGGTCCAATAGCTACCGACTCTTACCATTTGTACCGAGCCATAGGCTAGAAAATGACAAAGTGCTGAGGGAATAATCACCACGTTATACCGAGAGAGCCCGGGCACATTAACGGACTTGTTTCTGTTGTCTTTTTGTGGATATCTGGGATGGGTGGTAATTTTAGTGATGAATGTGAGTGGGTAATTGTCTTTTGTCAATTCAATAGGCTTTCCTCCATCTTTAGGATTAATAAATAAGCCCAGATCACTCATGGTTTCCTCCCAACTTTAACCGCCCATCGCCCTGATTGGTCATAAATCATCAACCCTGTTGCATCTAAAATGACACGCCCAGCATCACCGCTCACCTTAAAATCACCGTAGACTTCCAGTTTATTGAATTCTGCGCTACCTGTTTCCGCATCAAGCCGATAACCAACCTTGCCTTTTTCATAGCGTTTTGACTTGATTTCTACACCAACCAGGAGCTTTTCAATTGTGGCCTTGTTAATAAACGCTTCATTGATGAACACCTGACCATTTTCAACAAAAAAGACGGGTTCTAACTTGCCACTGTATGGATTGAAAATACCGAAGGTATCTGCACTGAAACCAATTTGTGTAACCACTTTTCCATTCTGAACAGTTGCGCCCATGAGAAACTTAGCGTCATAGTATTGGCCGTTCCAGTTAATACCCGTCTTAATTGTGTAGATAGCAGAGCCATTTCCTTTGTGATCGAAAACGGTTTGCCCACGCAATTCAATTGCTGCCTTATTATCACCAATTTCTGATTTAATTAGCTCATTTAATTCCGCTTGTGATTTCTCATTATCAGACACTGTTTTCTTAAGTGTTGTGATGGTTGCATTCACATCATTAAACTGCGTTTCTAGCTTTTCAATAGACTGTGCAAATGATTGGAATTTATTAGCTGTAACAGTATCGAGTCGAGTAATAGACGCTTTTATTCTTAATTGCTCAACCGATTGGTTGCCATATTCCGCTGTCAGCTGCATCCCCATTTCTGCTAGTGAGCTTTCAGCATTGGCAATTGTGCGTGACAATTGATTAATTAACGCTTCATTATCATTAAATCGGGATTCTGCTGTTTCAATATGCTTCGTCTGTGTCTCATCGATTTTAGCAATCGCCTCTGACTGATCCGTAATACGGGCATCCATCGATCCTAATTTGTCATCAACTTGTTTAATCTCAGCTTTAACCTGTGAAATATCTTTCGCTGTTGACTCCTCAAGTGTTGATAATGACTCTTGCACTTTTAGAACAGCGGATGAGGTTTGCTCGTAGTCGGTTTTAACTTGCTGCTGCCAACGCGCTAGCGCCTCCTGGTCTGATACTCTCACTTGTTCAAGTCGGAATATTTCAGATTTACGCGTGCCCTCTTCTTCGAATAAGCGCCATGAGACTTGATTTAACATCATTGTGTTGTTAAGTGTCGCTTCGGCTGCTTGCTCAAGTTGCAGTTGAACATTTCCTTGATTGAAGTCGATTTGCTCCTGCATGATTTGACCGGCTTCATTGCTGAGGAAATTATTACCCAATTCGTCAATCATATCCTTTGGCGTTCCGCTAGCTTGGCCTACGGCTTCAACAAATTGAGATTTTCCGTAACTGTTAACAGTTCGAACATAAAACCAATAATCAGTGTCAGCTTTTAAATTCTCCTTAGTCCAGAATTGCCCTTGGCCTTGTCGATTAGCTTTAGTAGTAACTTCAGTGTCATTCGTGCTGGCCAGTTTCTTGTCGCTGAACCAAAACTCAAACGTATAACCATGTTGCGCGGTTTCGCCACCGTGCGGAATGCAGGTCAGAGAGAACATACCGCCAACCATTTCAACGCTAACCGGTTTAGGTGGTGCTTGGATATCAAAATCAACAATCGCGGGGGCAGACATCGCGCCAGCCGCATTGATAGAACGGACTTCGGCACGATATGAGCCACGCACAAGGCCTGATAAATCTACTCTGTCTTGTGGCACCTGAATGGACTGAATAACTTTGCCATTTTCAATAATGTTTACCGTGTTATAGCGAACATCTGCAGCTGCTGATTGCCAGCTCAAATACCCTTGAACAACTTCACCAATATTAGTGGCCACAAAAGCAAGGTTAAGCGGTGGTGCCACGCCGCCAGTGGGTAAAACAGTGAATGGAGGCCGAACAAAAGGTTTACCAATTATATCCTCATAGATATAAGCTCCGTCTTCCTCGAGGAGAATATCAACGCCCTCTTGCGGGTGAAATTTCCACTCAGCCACACGACACTCAAAGTTCTGTATGCCAATATGTGGTAAGTTCAGCAAGCAAATATCCCCTGGTCGATACGCATAACCATCCATGTCCATTTTTAATTGAATGCGACGACCTGCGTGTTTTTTGCGTAGATATAAATTAGAAAGGCGTGCTGCTTGGTATGGGCTAGTAACAAATCGGTAATCGATGTTTTCTTTGATCTCTAACCCATCTTCCTCAATCCATTCATCAACAATGACCGGTTCAAAATCTGTTTTAACATATTGCTGCTCGGCATCGACGAAGGTACCGTAAATCGCATTAGTTGCATCACGTAGCGCAAGTTCAGGTGTGATATTAACGGTGTCGATGATTTGATTCGGTTCAATGCGCAATACAGCAGGGCCATTGTACGCTTGCATTAGAATTCCGTGCTTGCCAGCAACATAAGTCGGCTCTGCAGCAATGCACCGGTGCATATGATCAAGTAGTGATGACGGCGATTCGGAAAGCTCATAAGCCCCATTGATGGTATAGCGGGGTTCCGTATTCCCTTCCGGGGTTACAACCGGCTCATAGCTTAAATCTGCTGCTGTTTTAAATTCAGCAAAATTTATCTCTAAATCAGGCACATTGAGATAACTACGATAGTAATCAAGCGCAAGTAATACCCCATTGTCAGTCCAAATTTCCTTGCCAACTCTCGGGTCGTATACTTCCTTCCCCCACATTTCAACTTTGACATTAGGAACACCATAAGGGAATTTTTCAGCATCGTATTTCAGTGTTAACCGCAACCACGCTAAATTTTCGCCGATCATGTCATCTTTCCATGAGGGCGCATGCTTCAATAAATACGGGTCACTTGTGGTGCGGCCATTATGAAACTCGTAACTGACCTTGTCGCCAAAGGTTTCTATCAAATCATCATTTAACCAAATGCGGCCAATTTTATGAATCGGGTGGGCCGCAAGTGCAATGGCCATAAATAAACGTTCGCCATCCGTTTGGTTGCCCTTTTCTTCTTCGGCAAAGAAGAGAAGGCCTGAACACACTGTTTTACCAACAACAACGGTCTCTGGTGCCACTGCAGAACGTAGCATTTGCTTGCGTTCAGATTGATCCCGATAGCGCATCGATGGCATTTTTTCTTGGAAAATAAATGTGCTAGCCGCTTGAACCGCAATACCAGCCACAATTAAAGCGGTACCTAACCCACCTGTTGCCATAACACCCGCAATCATTAAACCTGCGGAGACGATATTAGAGACAACTTTACCCATTACTCAACTCTCCACGCTTTAATAGGTTTATGATTAACTGGTCGTGCGCCATCCTCAGTGACAGCCCATATCTTATTAGCCCACAGTACGCCGAGGGTTTTCCCTTCATCGCCTTCAAACATGACAAGGTCCCCACGTATCGCTTTATCGGGTTCTTTTTCTTGAAAAAAGCCCGATAGACCTGTTTCCAAATCCCCGAACTCAGATTTTAAAACTCGCATAGCCCCTGATTTGGTTTTGTATCTGCCTCGAGCCTTTTCTGCGATATCGACACCACACACTGCAATAGCGCAATCAGCAGCAAACAAGCAGCAATCATGCTCACCCCAAACAAACGGTTTTTGCATAGCTTGGCGCAAGGTTTCAGGAAGTTGAGTTGTCCAATTTGGGTGTCGCATTTGCTGATCTCCGGGCATAAAAAAAACCGCCGAAGCGGGTCTTAAAGATTGATAAATTTATTTTTTACACATTTCTAGAATGATCTTATCTTGCTCCGCACTATTAGAAATGGTTACGGAACCAACCTCTATATTGTATCCATCAATTGTGACTGTAGATATGAACATCCTGCTGCCAGCATATGCACCATATGTATTTTTAGAATTCACATATCCACATACGGTGGTATTCGTTAATTTATCATTAGACTCAGCCGGATGAGACTCTAGATCCCTAAAAATTGCCGAGGAAGGATCTTTCATTTTACTTGAAACTTTCTTCTCTACTGCATTAAATATAGATGACTGAGATACTGATGCCTCTCGATAAATGAAAATAGCTGCAACTATGCCGACCACTACAGCAAAACTAATAATCAATTGCTTATTCACTAGACTACCCTATACAGTTTTTTTAAGAGTAACGATAAATCACTTATAAATAAACGTTGGCGCATCTTTTTTGCTGCCCCAGTAGATTGCACGCTCAGCCATTTGCGCTACATACCGAAATATGCGATCGCCTTTATGCCTTTTTGTCCACGATTCATCCGTAAATCTATCAGGTAACCCCTGAGACCATCTTTCAAAACGATTAGAAACCGTGACTGCAACCTCATTATTATTACCGGTAGTAACACCAATATTGGAAATTTGCCCCGCAAAAATGATCTCTGCTAATGCTGGCTTGCCATCGAGATCTAAAGCCACCAGCATCAAGCTAACATTGCGCCCACGACTTCTTTCATTCATAACATCAGCAATAAGTAAAGAATCAAACCCAGAAAGTGACAATATCAATTGTTGTGGGCTGGTTGAGTTGTTTTCGGTAACGGGCTCTATACTCCCCAAAGAGCCAACACCTTGATACACTTCACCCGCAATAATTAAATTGCCAAGCCCAGTATGTGCTCTTGTCACGCCTGATTTGAGATCCAGTTTGGCTGCAATAACCAGTTCGAAACCATCATTAATGGCCTTTACCATTGCATTTGAAAAAGGATGATACAACATCAGTATAACGCCTCCTCAAATGTGATGGTGACATTGGATAATACACCAGGGCGATACTGAAAATTCCCCTGATCATTGCTTGTTAATTTAAAAATACCGAACGGCCTCGCGGATTCTATTTTCTCATTAACTTGTGGTGACAACCTTAGCGTCGGTGAAATGGGAATAATTGCATTCCCATCTTTATCACTTAACACATTTTCAGTAACCATCTTGAGCTCATTACTCACTGTAATGTAATCCCCTTTGCGCACTACAACTGAATTTTTTAACCATCCCTTTGTTTGCAGAGATTTCCCCGTTTGGTTTCCTATACTAACAAGTGGCGAACCCTTACCTTGTAATCCCTGCCTGATCCAATTGCTAATTTTCACTCGCCCGCTTTCGCCGTCCAGTTGCGCCATTAAAACTTCTAACTCTCTAGATATGGCTTCAGTGAGATTATTAAAAGTCAAAGTGCAGCGCCAGCGGCTTCCTGAAAACCTCACCGTTTGGCTACTCCCTGTAAATACCGAGGTAAATGTTTTACTGTTACTGATTAACTGCCAGTTCATTGAGGAAGGTACGACATTCTCAGGCCATTCAAGTACCATTATTTTACCTCCCAAGGCTTTTTCTCAATGTGCCATTATTTTGAAAGTCCCGCTGAATCTTAGCTAAAGCATCCTGTGAACCTTGCTTTGCTCCCATTTCTGCCGCCTGCTGAATAGCCTCTTGTAAAGCCTGATCACCATTCCCTGTTAGATGAAAAGTTTGTTGGATAATAATATTTGGAGTTTGTTGCTGTGCATCTAAACCAAGCACCCTTATCCCCAGAGAACCATCACGTGCACGGGTTAATGGCATAATTGCTTCCGCACCAGCTTCTCCCATCAATCCCATTTTAGGTGCACCTCCCTTTGCAAACGGGAATAATGTCGGTGATTTCACGATAGTATTACTATATGCACTTAACCCCGGTGAACTGTAGGTACCGCCTTTAGCATTTGGTGTAGGAGCCGCCCCTACACCAATAGCATCACCAAATGCAGTGCCCGCAAACCCAGCCTTTAACGCATTAAATATCATCATCTGAAAAATCATTTTTGTAATTTCAGTCACAATAGATTGCGCAAAATCTGCAAAGTTTAGTTTTCCAGTGGCGGCAAAATTAGCTAGCATTCCAGACATATCACTTAGTGCGCCATTACTGATTGTGCGCATTTGGTCATACACATTCTCAGCAGAATTACCAAAATCCTGAATACCTTTCGCCATGCCAGTTGTTGCATTTCGATTCATCGCTAATTTATCGCGAGAAGATTGCCTAACAATATCTAATTGCCTTTGTTCTTTTTGAGATAAAAAGAGCGTTTGATCTGCATAGAGTTGAGTGGTTTTATCCGATACTTCTTTATCTAGCTGATAACGACGCTGGCGAAAATCATCACGAACCCTTTGCTCCTCCAGCATAAGCTCATATGCAGGTTGGCTCATGGTCATTTGTAACATTTGATTTGATGAATCCTGACTTAATTTTGATGTTCGTTGCATCACTTCAAAATTCTGATCATCAAACTTTTTTCGTAGTTCTTTGTATTTTATTTCCTTTTCTAGCTCTGCATTTTTTATTAACTGTGCACGAATTTCAGATGAATGGGCTTGAATGGTTTTTTGCCGAGCGTTTAAATGCTGCCCCTGCAATCCAATTAACTCTTGGTCAAATGAAGCAAGCTTACGTTCAGACGCTGTTAGCCCCTCGGTTTCCTCTAACTGAGCACGTAACGCCGCACCTTGTTGTAAAAGCTGTTCTATCCGTTGCTTCCCTTCATCAACAACAGCATTACCCCCCGTTTTTTTAGGCGTCGTAAATAGCTTATCCAATCCCTTTAATGCTTGTTGATACTCCGTTGCCGAAATAGTGCCTTTATCGAGCATGTCCTTAAATTGTTTTTCTCTATCGGCGCGTTCTTTTTGCTGATCTGTTCCTGCTTTGAATGCCGAGTTAAAATTCGTCGTTATCTCAAGTTGTTTATATGCAGCTTCTTTTTGCTCTAATAACTGTTTTTCCTGTACTTGAGACTGCTCTTTTTTGAGTCTTATTGCCTCCTCTAAGAAGGCGTTATTCATCTGAGTATTTATTTTTGCATAATTACTACCATTGGTTATGTCATATAACCCTTGATAGCTGCGCCTAAGAGATTCTACTTCTCCTTTTTGTACTTTCAGCGCTTCGCTTTGAGTGTTTTCTGCTTTTGTCTTAGCTTGCAATGTCGATATCTGAGCTAACTCAGAAGCTTCTCTTGCCTTTCCTTCCCTTTCAAGTTGAGCGATTCGTTGCACTATACCCGATTCAACAATAACGCCTTCATCAATTAATTTTTTTATCCCTGCTAATGGTTGCTCACCTATGGAAACTAATTTACTAATAAGCAAGTCAACACTGCCACCAGACTTTTCCATCTGGATGCCAAGTTCTGATACCTGATGTAGCAAGTCACCAGAAAAACCCGCAGACGCAGCTGCGGTAACTGATTTATAGGCTTCCGCGGTACCCCCCAATTCATTGGCAAGATTACGCAGATCATAGGCCGTTGTTGTTAGCCCTAAACCACCTTTTTGCAACGCAGCATTAAAGGCCTTTTGGCGTTCTTCTGCTTGCTGATACTGGGAATAGAGATAAGTAAAAGCTCCAGCTGATGCCATGATGCCAATGCCAACCGCCCCCCCCATCATTCCCCAAGCGCTTTTAAACAAACTCGCGCTATTAGCTGCAGCACGCTGAGAAAATGTCAGTTCTTTGCTGGCTTCGGATAGTTGATTGGTTGCTGTTGTGAGGTTTTTCTTACCATCAAGTTCGCTTTTATTTGCTGAAATAATCTCAATAGATGCACTTTGCATCCGCTTTTTGGCTTCAGCCTCGGCAATATTAGCCTCTCGGATAACTCGCGCGTTCTTGGCATGTTCTTCCGCATAACTAACAGAAATACCGTGTTGTTTATTAACTTCGACCTGTCGCTCTAAATATTCATCGAGCGAAAATGCTTGCTCACGCCTTGCAATGGCCTCATCACGCATTTTGGCAGCAAGGTTAATTTTTTCTTGAGCGCTTTTTCTATCAGCTTGAGCGCCTTCAATTTGTGCACGCGATAAGTTAATTGCCTCATGTGCAGCCTCTTGTGCAACACGTTGCTGCTCTGCTAAAGAAAACTTAACGTTATTCACGTTTTCCAAAGAACGCTCTAAAGCCGGAATGAAGCCACCAATTAAACTACTGGTGGCAACATTAGAGCCTGCGGATACATTCGTTAATGCGGTTCTTAATTGACCAAATCCAAGCTGAGAGCTTCGCGCCATCTGGCCAGAAGCCGATAGATCAGCGCCAGCTTTTCTGGCATTAGCTGAAACCTCTAATAACCTCTCGGCTGTTTGCCCGGCATCTTTGGATGCAGACTGCACAAACTTTTTGGATTCTTTGCTAGCAGAATCATAAGCATCAAACACTTGGGATTTAAAAGAGGCTGCGTTGAGGTGTAACGCAACCGCTAAACTTGCAACGTCAGCCATTTATCACCCTCATGACATCATTACACTGCGCCTCAATATCAGGCTCAACTTGTGTAATATTTGGTTGAAATTCTGGCGCTTCTTTATTGCCAGACATAAAAAAAGCCTGCCAATGTGTGAGTATATCGGCAGGCAATTGAGCTATTTTTCTTGGGTCTGGCTCACCCCACCTATCTGCTAATTGGAAAATGAGCTTAAGGCGAGGTGAGTTGGTTAGTTTTTTTGGGCTTCCTCCACTGTTCCATAACTGAATTGCTGAACAAACTTCAGCGCTTCAAGTAATGTCGGGGTATCATGCGCTTTGATTAACTCATCATCCGTTGGCAGCTCTTTTTCTGAAAGTGGCTTTCCTTTCTCGTCACAAATCGCTTTTAAAATTAGCCTTGCGCCTGCTTTGCTCGCATCAGAGTTAAGCCCTGTTTCACGGGATTGTTGTAGATCGCGCTCATACTCATCGATTTCAGCAATTGTTAGTCGACGAATGAAAACGGTCGTGTTAAGAATTGTGTGACTCTCAACATAAGGATTCGATTTTAATAGTGATGACTTTAACGACATTATTTTGTTCCCCCTGCGGCAACTACGCCCCACTTAACGTTGTTTTGTTTGCCTTTGACAGAGATCTGCATAACTTCGCTAGCTGGCGCACTCACATCATTCATTTCCCAGCCTGCTAACGCCAAGATCATCGTCGCTGTACGTTTATTTGGGAATTGCGCATAAAACTGAACAGTCTCGCGCGCGTCAGCTGCCGTCAAAAATGCAGCAAAATCGACATTTTCAGGATCATCGATAAACACTAATGTTTTTTCTGGGCCGTCTGGCAAGTCTGAAACTGACTGTTTATTTAAGTCGATTAACGTTGTGCAATCGACAAAGCTACCTGTAATACCTGTAGCACCAATGGCTCTACAGTTTACGAGCGCTTTCATTTGCTCAACGGCGTCACCCGGCTTACCAAATTTAACAACTGTACCTGCGGGAAGCACTGCATATTCAGGAGAGGTTTTTCCTGCCATAGTTTTTACTCCAACTAAATGAATTAACGATAATTTTCGATGCTGGCGCGTATTTCAGCGGCTAGCGTGTTTAAAATAAATTGGCGGTTATAGTCCAATGCTGGACGGATGAAGGGATTAGGGATTTGTTTTACGGTGCCAAACTCTTGTGCTTTGGCTTTCATTTCGTGAGCTTTACTTGGCCCTACACGAACAGTCATTACAGAGAGTGTTTTTTGGTCTTTCATGCGGCTCGTTGTACGGATCTTGATACTGTCGCGCATGTGCTCTGATTCGCTAGTCGCATCATAGCCTGCGTGCTGTTTCATATCCTCCAGCACAGGTGCCATTGCTTCACGCCCAGCTTGTCGAAGTACTTTTGTTGTTATGCCCTCCCCTAAACGGTTTAACTCATACTCCAATTCTTTGAGGCCTTTTATCTCAACAGTTACCCTCATTCAGCCCCCTCTGGATAAGTGATAATAAAATCACGCATCACACGCCAAATAACCCGTTTATCCGTTTGCTCTTCTCTGTTTTGCATGAAATTACCTCGCTGAACTGTTTGAACGGGATAACGACCAATATGGCCATGGGTGATGTTTTCCCAAGCATTGAGCACTACTTTTTCAAGCTTTAAGGCTCTTGGATAGTCATTAGGGATCTGAAAGGTAATTTGAAACCGCGCTTGAACAAGAGATGTTTTAGCTAGGCCAGTTATCATTTTGGGGTCGCTTATTTTCTGATAAGTCACGCCCTCAAGCACTTTTGAAGGAAGCGCGACAGGGTAAGCATTCAATCCCGTCAATCGCTCTAAGTCTGCCTTGATATCAGTTTCTATCATGTCGACTATCGACCTCTGCTGTAATAATTAAACGGTCTGGCTGGTTTCTATCTAAAGCGCGCACCGTAAAGTTGCGCTTTTGATAAGCAATTATCCATCCCTCATTGATATCGCTACGAGGCCGAATGGTGAAATGGTAGGTTTCGATAACTTGTTGCTGATCTGCAGTGCGAATTTTGCGATTAGACATCGCCTCCACTTTGGCCCATACGTCAGTGACTTTTACTAACTCTGTTTTAGGTTCACCAAAATCGTTCCTGACCTCTTCTGGGCGTGATAACGCAATACGTTTATTGAGTTCGCCGGCTTGAATCGATGTCATATCCCATACCTCACATAAGGTTGTAATAAAGCATCAAATCCCAGCGGAAGTTGAGCGCCAGACGCGCCAACAACAACAGATTCTCGATTAGCATACCAATGACCAATGATCAGCAGTGCCGCAAGGCGTACGTCACCACTAAAAACCAAATTCAACTCAGGATCGATATCTGCCTCAGACTCTTGAACTAATGTCCGCCTTGTATGGCTTTCAATCAAACGAAGCGCCGCTGCTGAATAAAGTGTTAACAAATCATCTTCTTCAACATAATCAATCTCTAATCTGAGTTGTTGTTTGATAAGTTCAAGAGAAAGCATTATTTCTCCTTTTTGCCTTTAGTTTCTTTTTTTGGCTCTGGCTCTACAAGCTTCTGTTCACCTTCAATTTCAACTGCATAGCCTTTTAAAACGAGTTCACGGCCATGTTGCTCCAGTGTTTCTATTTCTTCACCTTCTACAACTACCTTATTACCAAAATAAATTGCACGTAATATCTTTAGTTTCATAGATCACCCCAAAAAGAAAAAGCGGCCTATTGACCGCTTTCATGTATTATTCACCTGTTTTTGGTACCGTAAAATCACCATAAATAAAGGCTTCAGGTCGTTTTACCGCTAATGCCAATCGTTCCTCGCAACGAATGGAAATCATGTTTTTCTCGAAGTCATCAGTATTCTCAGTAGAAATGACAACGTTAGTTTCCTCACGGTCAAATAACTGAGCCCCTGCATTGAATGCCCCAGTTAAAAACTTACCTTTGAAAGCGGCAGTTTCAGTGGCAACAACAGGTAATCCCCACAGAGTAGGTCCCGTTAGTGCCGCTGGATTCGCTAAAATATAACGGCCTAAGGTATCTTTCATTAACTCAATTTTCGCCCAATCAACAAAGTGCAACACATGACCAGAGGCTGGGAATCGTGCTAACTGAGCCTGCAACATTGCAAGTCGCAGATCATCAATACCATTTTGTTTCTCTACCTCAAACTCCGCTTTAAATTTAGACGCCTGTGGAATGATGCCGTGTAAGTGGGCTCCAGAACCATCACCAAATAAGATTTCCTGCTCTTCCACAAACTTCAACCCGTAGCGCATTTCTGCGTCAACCAGTGACTGCAACTGTGAAAAGTCATCTAAGATTTGCTTAGATGCTTTAAACAAATGTGCAATGGTAGTTACTGCGGTAATTTTTGGCTCGAATTTAATATCACTGTAGGGTTTAGCTGTATTTTCAGGCACAACAGCAGCATTGTTAGTAAATCCAGTTTGCTGAACCCAGAAAATTGCAGGTGATTGTGTTTTGCCCGGCGCGATAAGTTCACGGATAAACAAACGTTGCTTTGGTGCGACATCGACTCCTGGTAATCGTTGAGGAGGAACTATACCTTCTGGAACATCGGTAGAAATTAATGCGGCATTAACCGGCACTGAAATCCGTTTATTTCCCTGAATACTGGAGTTGATATCTTTTAATACTTCAGCAGAAACAAATTGCTGACCGACACTTTTCACTGTTTGTAACGCATTATTAAGCGGCATCTGAGCGACATGTTGCTCCAGATCACCTAATGCAGCCTTTAAAGTTGTCTCAGCAGCTTTTAAAGCGTTTAAATCAGATGCCATTTTATCAACAGTGTCTTTAGTTGAAGCATTTAAGCTACCAGCCGCTTTCGCTTCTTTTAAAGCCTCCTCCGCTTTAGCGGTAAATTTTTCATTGGCTTCTTTGATTGTTGCTGACAAGGTTTTCAATAATTCATTTGTATCAGACATAGTGTCTCCAATAATTAATTAGTTTTTGCAAAGGCCCTTACAGCCTCTTGCAAATCAGATAAGGTTTTTGGGTTTATTTCGTTGGTAGCGCTTGGCATACCATTAGGATCGGAAGTAGCGCCCGGCATACTTCCCGTTAAGGCACTAATTAGTTTTCGTCGCTCGGAACGCGGCATTTCCGCTTTAGCCAATGCTGCATCGAGCTTACGTATAGCGGCTTGGGGACTTTCATCACCATCATTAATTTCATCAGCCGCAAGCAACCCGTCAGCAAAACCTTTTGCTATTGCATCACTTGATGCGATATAGGTTTCATCATCCATCATTTTGCTGACAACACTTTCAGACTGACCACTTCTAGCAACATAGATATCGGCCATTGATTTATCAAAAGGCTCTAAGTCTGCCGCTAATTTTGCAAAGTCGTGCCGGTTACCAACCCCTATTGACCAGCAGTTGTGGATCATCAAAAACGCACCGCGCCCCATATGAATTTCATCGCCTGCCATCGCAATAATGGATGCGGCTGAAGCGGCAATGCCCAAGATATTAACGGTGACTTTGCCACTGTGAGCACGAAGCAAGTTATAGATAGCCAACCCTTCAAACATGTCACCACCTGGGCTATTGATATTGACGACGACATCATTGTTCCCAATAGCGCGAAGTGCACCAGAAATACGCTTAGCGGTTACTCCCTCCCCCCAATAATCCTCACCAATAACATCTAAAACAGAAATCGTGTTGGCAGAGCTAGCGGCACGGATGCTGCTATTCCACTTATCAAGTGCTCTTGGTTTGAGTTCATAGCTAATCGATGCGCAGGGGCGATCCTCCAGCGCAACTGGCAAATTGTTTCTTTTCATTAAATTTACTCCTCGGAATGAGGTTTTTGGGGTTGAGTTGTTGGGTCACCTTCTGGGAATAGCCAGTTGGTGATTTGAGCCTTAAGCTTTTCAGCCTCACTGCCAGAAATATCTTTTCCTAACTGGTCAATCGGGGTTAAGTTGAGTTGAACAGTGTAAATATCACCACCATCAATAGGCGGAAGGTTTTCAAGGCGCCTCACATCATTACGGCTCATCCAACCATTTTGCAATGATGTTGTATAGTAAGCCGCTCGACCTGCGCTATCTGCTCGAAGTAATCCCTCGACAGAAAACTCTGCATAATAATCATCATCACCACTCAATAAACAACGACTGATTTCTTGCTCGATATTGACAAGTAATGGCCTCAATGTGTTCGTTAAAAACTGCATGTTCATGCCTTCCACACTGGATGCCCAACTGCTTTGTTTATCCATATGGCCAACCATAAACGGAGGAACACGAAACCAGCGGCAAATTTCCTCTATACTAAAAGCCCTACTTTCTAACATTTGCGCTGCTTCAGGGTTCATAGTGACATTGTTGTATTTCATCCCCCCCTCAAGCACCATCATTTTTCCAGCATTCTTTGAACCGACAAAGCTTAATAAATAACTTCTAATGCGCTCTCGCTGCTCGTCATTCAAAGGAAGTTCTGAAGAAATAAAACCAGAGCTCTGCAGCCCATTTTCGAATATTTTAGCGGCTGATTCTTCAACTGATAAAGCTGAACCAATGACATTTCGCCCAGTTTGAATGGGGATCATTCCACATATGCCATCCATACCAAAACCACGGATATGCATCATATTTTTAATGGGTACTATTCTCTCTTCTTTGGTGAAAGGGTCTGTGTATTTATATTCAAGCATTCCACTAGCTTCATCACGCTTTACGACCATGTTTTGAGGAAGTAGCGGAACTAACGCAACAAGCTTTGGGCCGATGTATTTTTTTTCAATAAAGCTATTCCCGCGCAAACATAAACTAGCTACTACCATTAGCATGAATCTTGATGGCGTCATCTCTATATTAGGTTGCTTGCATAGCAACCTATAAACGGGATGCTCTTTAGCTAAAGTACGCGAACCGTCACTTCTGCTTTGGTAGATTTTTATAGGTAAAGTTGAAATAGATTCACTTAGTAGCCTCACACAGGCCCATACGGTTGAGAGCTGCATTGCTTTATCCGCAGTCACAAGCTTTCCGCTAGTGCTCACGCCACTCCATTCTTGCCAAAATTCTCCATTGGTTAGCGATATTGGGACGCCCAACCAATTAAGAAGCGCGCTCTTAACGCGCCCCGGCTTCTTGTTATGCTTCATCAGATACCTACTATGATTGGGTTATTTATGAATCCTGAGTAATCAGGCTTATCTTCATGCAGCATCGCTCTTCCGACTGCCATCATTGTCGAAACCGCACCATCAATTTTATTTTCATTGCCATCTTTGGTTGGCCTAACAACATCATCACTACCCGGCAAATACTTACCGACCACATTTTGAAAGCACCATGTCATGATAGGATTTCCATCATGATGGA
>RWZG01000039.1_pt1 | contig 23537 bp, 48 predicted proteins | sample 2187661 | NCBI WGS metagenome assembly RWZG01 (sample SAMN10531869, study PRJNA481165) | viral metagenome | isolation source: viral particles purified by filtration and ultracentrifugation from about... | host: Nasonia vitripennis 12.1 | place: USA:Tennessee | collected 2011-04-01 | reverse complement strand
AAGAAAAGGTGGTAAAAATGTAGATGTTAGATGTTAAAGAAATAGCTGTTTACGCGGGAGCAGTCATGACGATAATAAGTCTTGGCGCTTTTTTAGTTAAACCAGTATTATCAAATTTTACTCAAATAACTGAAAATCTGACTAAAATGAGTCACAGTTTAGATTTGCTCAATCGTGATTTAGAAGCAAGTAAAACAGATAGAGCAGAAATACATAATGTTTTAAAAAGACATGACGAACGACTAGATAATCACAGTGAGAAGTTAGTCAGTCATGATGAACAATTAAAAAATTTATTTAGAAATGGAGAGAAATAATATGGATAACAAAACTTATGACAAATTAAAATGGATTGCAATGATTGTTATTCCAGCAGTAGCCACATTAATTGGCACTGTAGGTGTATCTGTTGGTTGGACACAAACCGACTTAGCAGTAACTATTATTACAGCTGTAGGAGTGTTTCTAGGAACAGTGTTAGGTGTATCGAATCAAAATTACAATAAAAATAAGTAGCTCTCATTAATTGAGGGTTATTTTTTATAAATAAAATTATAGGAGAGATAAAATATGGTTAAACTAGAAAGTGTTCATGGTGGGCATAACAATGTCGCTGTAGGAGTAAGGAAAGGAAGTTATAAAGAAGAGGTGTTAGCTGATGCATTAGCTAAACGTGTTGCAGAGTTGACAGGTGCTAGATATATTCCACAAGATAAAGGTGATGTAAATCAGAACTTAGCATACTTTGTCAGAGAGATGGATAAAAAAAGAGGTGCTAACCTATCAATTCATTTCAACGCCTTCAATGGTTCGGCTCATGGTACAGAGAGTTTTTCTTATCAAGGCGACTCAGTAGGTAATTCAATTTCAACAAACATGAGTAAAAAAGTCAGCGATACATTAGGCACTTTTAATAGAGGTAACAAACACGCACCTCTTTATGTAATTGATAGAAGTATTGACGTAACAACATTAGTTGAAATCTGCTTTTTAGATAATGACTCAGATATGAAAAAGTATATGGCTAAGCGTGAAGAAGTTGCTCATGCAATCGCAAGTTGTTATGACAATTATAAAGGTAAAGATAGCTCGGCATCGTCAAAACCAAATACTGAAAACACCAAAAAACATTGGATTAAAACTGGTTATTACACAGAAGGATATGAAGCGAATAAGAAAGTAAAAGCTTATTTAGACAAAAATAAAATGGGCTATAAAACAAAAAAAGATGGTAAGAAAATAACTTACATTGTAGGATGGTTTGGTCAAGGCAGTTCTTGGAAACGCCAATTAGAAGATTTCTTAGTAGCTAATAATTTTAGTTATTCGGTACATGAAAGCGAACCTAAATAATTACGTATCTTAAAAGTAACTCCTGTTTTAAATGAAAGCATGAAAAAAGCCGTTGACTATTAATTTAGTCAATGGCTTTTTTTTAAGGAGTTTTTAATCCTAGTTTTATCATGACATATCCTGTTATAACAGCTACCACAACAGGAATTAGAAGACTTTTAAAAATAAAATCAAATTTAGAAGCTTTTAATTTATCAGGTAAGTTATCTACTTTACTATTTAAATTAGAAATTGATAATTTAAGATCGTTAATATCGCTGGAAATAGTATCGACTTTATTAGATAGCAAGCCAATTTGTGTAGATAAGTCATTTTTTGCCTGCTCTGTGCTAGATTTTATTTCTCTTAATAAGTATCTTTCAGAGTCTTTTAATTCAGCATGAAATTTTTCAGACATAGACGTTACCTCCTTAATGTTATTGTCCATCGATATATTAATTGTATCATTTTTAGCGGAAAATGTATAAGTTTTATGTTTTTTTGTATTAGCATATGACACGTAAGGTTTAACAGAAACAGGTTGCGTTACAGGAGATGAAATCAAACTAGTTGCTACAATAAAGATAGGAATAGTAGGATTTATTTTTTTATACTCTTTATTTTCGCCAATAACTTCAAATGATTTATTATGAAAATTATTTACCGATATTGTTACGGACTTCATATTTTATACCTGAGCATTTGCTAATTTTAAAATCATTTGTCCATGTGTAACATGCTCATCAATTTTAAAAGTAGCTTGGTATATACCGTCATGTCTAAATGGAACGTTTTTCATATCGAAATTCATATTTAAATTTTCCATTTGTTCAGGAATCATAAAGTCATCGAATTCTTGTAAAAAAGCAACTTCTTTTGTTTCTAAATGTACCAATTGTAAAGAAATGTGATATTTTTCGTGTTTGACAACCCCACTTAAAACAACGTTGACGTTAAATGTAAGAGCGGTTGGTATAAAAGGAGTAACCATTGTTACAAAAGGATTTACAATAGATAATCTCTGATTAAATCCTTGTTGCATATTCTCTACACCTTCTGAAAAAAATAAACTAGCCGTTATATTATTAGGCACTACAAAAACCTCCATTAAGTATTATATTTATCCAGTATACACAAAAAAGAAGAATAAGTGTAGCGAACTAATTTTCGTATTATAAAACTTTATTCCAATCCACAGCTACACCTCATAACATTTTTCAAACTCATATAAATGACTAATTACTCCGTTTTCATACATTCCATTAACTTGCCGAACTTTAATATTAAATTTAAAATAAACAGTTTTACCAGTTTTTGAAAATTGAGGTAGTAGGACGAAGTAATCTTTTCTAACTTTCAGCATTTCGACTAACATCTTATTTATACCATCAATAAAATTCACATCAGTATCAAAGTATTTGCGATACGCTTGAACAAGCTCGTTTGAGTATGGATAAGTTATACTTGATGTAATAGAAGGAACATGAACATCGCTTTGCCCTCTGAAGTCACTCACGCTAAACACCTCACAGCAAACTCTTTCTCGAACGAAGTAGGATTCTTGATAAACATTTTCTTAACGACTAGTTGTTTCCTACTATTATAGATACCAAATAAAGCAACCTCAGTTTTACCATCTTCTAAGAACAGTAACGAGTTACATATAGAAGTATCTCCACATATACAATTAATAGTTTCATCACCAACAACCAAAGAAAATCTAACCAACATATCTGGGAAAGAAGTTACTAGCTTTATCTTATCTACTATTCCAGTTGGATTGTTTATCATCAAAATCACCTCGTATATTTGTTAGTGATATTATACGAACGTTCGTTTGTGTTTGTCAAGAGAACAAGGGGCAAAAAAGGGGCAAGTGTACCGTATTCATGCGAAAATACTAGATAATATTTTTAAATAAAGTAGTCAAAAACGTTGTTAAATAAGCGTTTTAGACATTATACGTAACGCTAATAAATCCAATTTAGAGGTTTACCAATTCATATGTAATTTAACTAAGAACCTCTATACATCAATGTTTAGGGGTTCTTTTTTTATTTAAAATTTCAAAAGGGGCAGAAAAGGGGCAACTAAAAGTTAATAGTGTTTATTTTGTCTACCATGTTAGATTCCATCCTCTTAGTTACATGGGTATATATCTCTAATGTAATATCTGCTTTAGAATGCCCGACTCTATTCATTATAGTCTTTAAATCAATGCCTAATTCAGTCAAAAAACTAATATGAGTATGTCTAAATATATGTGATGAGATATCTTTCTCGATTCCTAAATCTAACGCAATTTCAGAAATAGTTCTATTGAAGTTAGTAGGGTGAATAGGATGACCAGCAATAGATGTGAAATAGAAGTTTTTCTCATCATAACTTCGAGAAGCTTTCACTAGTTCGTTTTCTTCTTTAAGTTGTTTTAAAATTTCTCTAGTTTTATTTACTTGAGATATAGTTCTATCTTTTTTGTTTTTAGTTGGGTTTTTAACGCCTTCTGAAATCTTTTTTGTCTGATAGTCTATAGTTCCGTTAATTTCTATTTCTTCATCAGTGACGTTATCATATTTCAAAGCGATCATTTCTCCATATCTCATTCCAGAGAAACTTAAAAACTCAATCATTAAAGCGTATCGTTCATTTCTCAATTTTACTTTCTCAATGAGTGGTTTTAGTTCGTCTTTTTCTAAAAATTTATCTGTTAGTTTATAAGCTTTTTCAATATCACTTCGTTTTTGTTTAACTGTTAAATTTAAAGAATAGTTAAAAGGCGTATGTTTGTACTTATAAGCAAAAGTAAATAGTTGTGATAGTAAACTTTTAATCTGCTTAGTAGTGGAAAAGGAATAGTTCTTAACAAAGTAAACTTCGTCTAATACTTTTTGTAAAAAAACATCATCTATTTGAGAAACTAAATAATCATCTTTAATTAACTTCTTAACAACGTTCAAGTTTGACATAGAGCGTTGAAATGTAGTATCAGCTACTAAGTGGATATATTGATTTTTCCAAGATGTATATAATTCTTCAAAAGTAACGTCATTGATTGATTTCTTATCTTTTTCTAGTTCTTCTACTCTTTTGGTTAGTATTCTTGAAGCTTCATTATAAGCTTGTCTAGATTTACTAGTTAGAGTTAATGAAGTCTTTTTACTCTTTTTAGTTAGTGGGTCAATATATCGTTCGATATATTTATATTTACCGTTGGATAATTCTTCCATCCACATATCATTTTCCTCCTATTTATGCTAAAATAGGCATAATTAAAGAAGCCTAATTTTAGGTTATTTTTTATGTTAAGCACGCTCTCTGGTCGCCAAACTTGAGGGGCGTGTTTTTTATTTTGTTATTGGTAGTTCAAATTTTATTGAATCATTATAAACTTGTGATACGTATTCAAAGGAGATAGTGTCGCTAGGTGTAGCTAATAATACTGTAGATGTAGCTAGCTTTGTTTCTCCATCTGAAATGTCATATAGCTTGGGGTCAGGTTCTCCGTTCTCCCCAGTAAGTTGGAACATCCCAAATTGTGATTCTGTTCCGTTATGCTCTTTCCAACCTCCGACATTAGTTATCCCATCTTTATCGATAACTTTAGTTTCGTCCAGGTAAGGAACACCAAAAGTTTCGCCACTTTGATTGTGCATTTTAATTGTAATTCTAACCGCTTGTTTTGCCTGTCCTGAAGAATAGTAATCTAGAAAATTCGTATCGTTTATAGATTTGTTTTTCGCTTCTTCGGTCACATCTAGAACTTCAGTTACTTCCAAAGTGTACGGTACTTCGTCATCTTTTCTCATTTCTCCGATAGTATTTAATTCTGTGATAGTCGGTTTTTCTTTTTTTGTTTCGACTTCTTTCGTAACTTTTGAATTTTGAACTTCACTAACAGTTGAAGATTCATTAACAGTTTCATTTTCATTTTTGTTAACATCGTTTGAACAACCAGTTAAAAATAAAGTAAATATAAAAGGTAAAGCAATCAGTTTCTTCATAATTTTAACTCCTCCAATATGTTATAATAATATTGGATTTATTCCATATAACGCACCGTTCAACTTTTAGTAGGGGAGAACGGTGTGTTTTTTATTTATATAATAACTCTACCTACAACTTTAATTTCATCGTTTTCATTAGCGATTATATCATCGTATTTTTTGTTAAGAGAAACTAATCTCAACACTTCGTTTTCGATATACATCTTTTTAATGTAAGCTTCACCGTTAATTAAAACCGCTCCGAACTGACCATTTCTAACCTCTGAGTCGCTTTCTACAAAAACAACTTCCCCATCTTCGAAAACCGGTTCCATTGAATCTCCTTGAACTTTAAAAGCCATGTCGTAGTGGTCAGGGATATAACCGCCGTATGAAATTGTTTCTACATGGTTGGGTTCTAAGTCAACCACACCTGTACCTGCTGATAAAGTAGAGTATAATTCTATGTCTTTAAATTGTTTTAATTCAACAATATTGTTTTGTTGCTCTTTCAGTTGTTTGTTAGCGAAATTATAAACTTTTTCTTTTCTGTTAATATTTAAATCTTTCATAATATCTAGTAAGTTATCAATCATTGTTTGATTCTCATCTGCCACCATTATATTTTCTCTATCTAGTTTCAGAAACTCTTTAGGGTCCATGTCCAAACCCTCAGCTATTTTTATAACATTCTCTACCTTAGCGTTTAAAACGCCTCGTTCTAAAATTGACCTTACAGTAGTATACGGTAAGTCGATTTCTTCCGAGAAATATTTAACATTCCCAAATTTATTTTCAATTATTTTTTTGATACCTTTTTCAACTGTCATCCTATATACCTCCGTAATATTTGAATTAATAATACCATACGAAAAATCGTATATCAAGTAAAAATAATAAATTAATGCGAATTTTCGTGTTGACTAGTTACGAATTTTCGTATATAGTTTAGGTACAACATAGCAAACAACGTTATGTTATAATTATCGATACGAATTTTCGTATCAGAAAGAAGGTGTAAGTATATGTTAAATGTCGGAGAAGTTAGAAAAGAAAAACAAGTAACGTTGGTAGATATGGCAGATTTACTTGGTGTTAAGTATCAAACCATTTCGGAAAAGATTGATGGTAAATCGGATTTTAAATTTGGGGAAGCGTTATTAATTCAAGAGAAATTCTTCCCTGAATATGAATTAAAGTTTTTATTTTCAAAAAGAGAAAAGGAGGAAGTTTGACTTTGAGTAAAGAAGTAACATCAATTTTTGAATCAATAAAATTTCAATGCAGACCGGACAAAGAAAAAAATATTTTTGATTTAGTTTTTGAAGGTTTCTTTTTAGACGGAGTTGATAAACATAATTTTATCGGTGGCCAAAACGATAAAAGGAATACGCTTCACGAAAATATTTTTCAAGCGATGTACCCAAATTTAGAAACTCAAGTGACTTTCGGAACAGGAAAAGGTGGTTATAAGAAATATTTGTCCAAAAAATACACAGTAGATTTTTTAGACAGAGATAAACGAACGATTTATGAGATTGATGGACTAAGCCATTTTACAGAAATAGGAGTTATAAAAGATCAAATAAGAGACTATTTCTTTTTACACGAATTAGGTTTAAAGACAATTCGTATAACCAATAAAAAGGTTGAAGAACTTTTATTAGAAAGGTTGATATTGTTAGAGCAAGAGGGTGTCTTAAATGAATTATGGAATTAGTGAAAATATTAAGCAATTTGATTATGCGGTTCTTGAAGAGCATGTTGCTAACAATTTAAAAGAAAGAACCTTAAAGATACAGAATATAGCTAGTAAGTCGGCTTTTGAAATAGGTAAAGAACTAAAAGAAGCTAACGAAGAACTAGCTCGTCATGGAAATGGCTATTTCGAAAAATGGTATCGGAGTTTAGGGTTTAAAACTACAAAAGCTTATGAGTATATTAATTACTTCAAATTTGTTTCTTCGCAAAACGAAGAATCTAAGATAAAAATGTTTGAGTCGTTACCTGTAACTTTACAAAAACAAGTATCTAAACCGACAGCTAATGAAGAATTAGTTAACTCTGTATTATCTGGGGATATAAAAAATAATAAAGAGTACATAGAATTAGAAAAACAACTCAAAGAAAAAGATAAGCAAATCGAAAACTTATCAGAAGTTATAACAAACCAAGAACCTAAAGTAATCGAGAAACAAGTGGAAGTTATTCCTGATGATTATCAAGAATTAAAATCAAAAATTTCTAACGCTGATTATTATAAGAAACAAAATGAAACGTTAAAATCAGAAGTCAAACAACTTGAAGAAAGTTATCGCGAGTTATTATCCGAACGTTCAGCAGTAGATGAACAATCGGATAAGTACAAACAGTTATCTGAAGCTATCAATCATGCTAAAGGTCAATTGAACGAGTCGCAAAAATTAATTAGTAACTACAAAAAGTTATCAGACTTACTAACTAAATCAAATGAGTTTCTATCAGTCGCAAGTTCGTTAGTTTATCAAGATTTATCAGAAGTTATTTCAAGGGATGGATTAGCTAAAAGAGAACTAAACTTCTTAATCGAAAGGCTAGAAATGTTTTTAAATGATTTAACTAAAATTAATAAAAATGAAATTTTGGAAGGAGAAATTATCAATGAGTAATCAATTAATGGATTTACAGAAACAATTAGAAAATCAGTTAGTGATTGTTAAAGAAATGCAAGTAATGAAAGATGATATGACTAAGATACACACTGAGATTAAGCAGGACGTTCAAGAGTTAAGAGATACTATCACGTTAACAGATAGTGAAAGAAGTAATCTACAATCAGCTGTTCAAAGTAAAGCGAACGAGTTAACTAAAAGATTTTTCAAAAAAGATGTATCAGACGATTTATTTTTATTGAAAAGTGGGCATTTCAGAAGTGTCATCTACAAACGAATTAAAGACACATTTAATATTACAAGTTATTACAAAGTAAGAAGAATAGATTTTAAACACGCTATGCAAGTTATCGAAATGGTCCAATTGTCAAATTTAAAAGGTTATCAATTACGATTAACTCCAAGACAGAAAGAAATCGCTATGTTAAACGGTGATGACATTAAAGAGTTTGAATAGGAGGTAATAAATATGGCAGTAGATATTCAAAAAATTATCGAAACAATTTCAAAAGAACCCGATTTAGAAAATGTTAAATATGCAAATAAGGATGTAATTTGTAAAGTGTTCTCAATGAAGAAAAGTACGCTTGACGACTGGATTAGAGAAGCGAAAGACAAATTCCCAGTTGAGAACACAGTTATCAATCCAGGTGGATTATGTTTAATCAATATTGATAAATGGGAACAGTTTCTAATTTGGAAATCAGAAAACAAATTCAAATAGGAGGTCCACCATGACAAAAAAAGAAAAAACAATAGTAATAATCGTTAGTGTAGTAGTAACAATTATATTTAATTTAATTGTTTGACTATTAAACTGTTGAAAGCAGGTGGTTAAATCGAAAGCGGTAATAGTGATTCTTTTTATATTTAGTTTGGTATTACTGAATTTTATAAATTCATTTATTTTTATCAGAATTAATAAATTTACTAAAAAACTTATCAGGAATAACAAAAGAAAAAATTCCAATGAAAGATAATGTCGAAATTAATATGTCAAATTGTTCAGCAGTAAGAGAAACTAACATCGTTGTGATTAGTGCGCCAACATAACTAAGTTTAATTGATGCTACAAGAAATATATCATTAAAAAACTCTTTATTACTAAACTTAATTATCAGAAATTGAGTAAAAAAGAAAGTGACTATAAGTCCAGAGTAAACGATTGTAAAAGTTAGAAAAAAAGATCCGAAATCTATTGAAAACAACTTAGAAACAACACTATCTTCTAAATTGATTTTTCTTGAAATTGTAAAGATAACTATAAAAATAACAGACGAAGATATAAGAAATGAAAATATAGGTAAAAGTATATTAAGGTAAAATCTTTTTATTAATTTCAAATAAAACACAACCTTTTTAATCAAATTATACCAAAAGAAAGGAAGTAATCAATGGAATACAAGTTACCAATATTTATCATCACAACAGTAGTCCTAGTTGTATGGGCGACATTGAATCGGAAAAAGAAATGGTAGTCCACGTTTGGTGTTACATACTATTATCGCTATTTGTAGGAGTTTTACATTATGGATGTAAGGAGCGGAAGAAATGAATAAACGAATCAAAAAGAAGAAGTTTAATCAATTAACTGAAGAAGAACGAACTGTTATTAAGTTGTTTAGAGAGTGTGATGGTGTTTCTTTTTCAAAGTATAACGAATCTATAGAGTCAGCTAGACAATTCACATCAATTTTGAATCAACCGAAATTATCAGAAAGTGAAAATACAATCTGGTTTAGTTCTGAAAAATCTAAGGTTTCAGCTACAGCATTCTTAAAATAAGGAAAGGAGTGGAAGAAATGAAATCAATACACCTAAGTAGAATTGATGGCTTACTACTATTAATGTCAGTAGTCGGAACACTAAGCGGAATCATGCTAGGTTGGAAGTCTTTGATCTGGATAGTACCGATGAGTCTAATGTGGTTGTTTAGTCATGAAGCTTATAGCTATGAGTCAAGAAATGGAGTTAACAATGGCAATTAAATACAAATACAAACGTACTGATACGAGAGGTCGAACTCAATACTACAAAAATATCAATGATCTAGCTGCATCATTATCTGTTCAACATTCTAAAGCAAGACAGTTACTAGATAATAACGAAAGGTTCAACAACTACACACTAGAAGAACTCAATCCACCGTTTATATTCGAAATGCCAAAAGCTAGTGATTCTATCACTATTAACGGTGTCAATTGTACAGTAATCAACGTCTATGAATTAACATTCAGCGTTTTAACTGATAAAGGTACTAGATTAGTCAGCGTTAAAGATATGTCGTTTGTTGATGATTCTATTGATAAATATGACAGGAATATAAAGTTAGCAATTAAGAAATTTTAAGGAGTGAGGAAGATTGAACGAAGAAGAAATTTTAAAATTAGTAAATATTTTAATTGGGGAAACAAATGCTTACGGCTCACACGATATTGATATGGATAAGATAGTTCCAAACGTTGAAAAGTTAGGACAAGTTACAACTGAATTAGTTTCTAAGTTAGTACATATAGCTGAATCGTGGGAAAACAGAGAAGAATCATCAATCAAAGCAGTAGGCAAGAAAGCAAGATATTGGGTTGATTTTATCGAAGTTGAAGTTTTAGAAACAAAAAAATCTAGCTAGTGCTACCAACACTAACTAGAACAACCATTACTAAATTTATTATACGTTAAAAATATCACGAAAACGGGAGGTTTGCAAGTTGAATGAAGATGAAATTGTAAAAAATAAACGAAATGAAACAATTAAAGAAATAGATAAAATAGCGGATTTACTATCTAGTTACTATTGCGATAAGTTTCCGATTGAAATTATACTTCCTATCGCAACTCAGATTTATATGGATGAACAAAAGCAAAGTAGACACCGTGAAGTATATAGGCAAAAAGAGCTTATGTTCAATGGGCCGGATATCTAAAGGAGGTTTACAAGTGGCTATAGAAATTACACATGGAAATGACTATATGGTTATGACTGATACACGTGATAACACGCATAAACTTGTTATAGAAGAAGACGATAAATTTCTAACGGTGTCAGTTGAATATAAGAATGAGCACGACAGTTATTTTGATGAAATGGACCGAGAGCTGATAAGTAAAATTTTAGAAACAGGAACACGACAAGAACTAGCTGAATATTTGAATTTACAGTTTTTCACTGAATATGATTCACTAGTTGATTTACTAAAAGCAGAAGGGGAGAGGTTGAAAAGTGTTAACAGAAGATAACTATTACAATAACGACAACCACTGGAAATATATGTCTGTTTCTCAATTTAAAGACTTCATGAGTTGCGAAGCTAAAGCGATGGCTAAATTAAACAGAGTTATTCCAGAAGAAAATACAGAAGCCTTCCTAGTTGGTAATTACGTCCATTCAGCTTTTGAAAGTCAAATAGCTCATGAAGAATTTTTAACTAATCACGAGTTGGATATGTTAACGAAAGCTGGTAAAACTAGAGCGCCTTTTATTCAAGCTGAAAAGATGGTAAATCGATTAAAAGAAGATGATTTCTTTTATAACTTATATCAAGGAGAAAAAGAAGTTATTGTTACTGGTGAATTATTCGGCACGGAATGGAAAGGTAAGATTGATTGCTTAAACATAGAAAAAGGTTACTTTGTAGATTTGAAAACAACTGCTGATATCGGTAAAAGGTATTTTAGTCCACGCTATAGAAAATGGGTGTCGTTTGTTGAGGAATATGGATATGTATTGCAAATGGCTATTTATAAAATATTGCTAGGAGAAAAATACAATAAAGAGTTTACGCCTTACATTTATGCAGTTAGCAAGCAAGACCCACCAAACGTACAAGCGATCGATTTTATAAACGCTAGATTTACACACGAATTAGAGTATGTTGAACAAAATATCGAACATATATTAAAAGTTAAATTTGGCGAAGAAGTGCCTACACCTTGTGGTAGTTGTGATTATTGTAGAGCTAATAAAGTTATTACTGGGTTTACAGAAGTTGAGGAATTGATAGATAGGTAAGGAGGATGGAAATGTCATTAAACATTATCAGTTCAGAAGAAATACAAGATAAAAAAGGAACTTATCTTTTATATGGAGCGCCAGGTAAAGGAAAGACAACAACGATTAAATACTTACCAGGTAAAACGTTAGTTCTTGATATAGATAGGACTTCTCATGTTCTAAAAGGCGAACCTAATATAGACATCGTTTATATAGATAATGTAGATACTTGGAATGATTGGGGGAACACAGTAGCTTCTTTGATGAAAGATTATAAAGGAGTTTACGACAACATAGTTGTCGATAATGTATCAGAATTAGAACGTTGTATTTTATCTAGTTTAGGCGAAGCTGGAAAAAATAAAGGTGTTCCTTCACAAGGGGATTATCAATATATGCAATTTCGAATGGTTAATAGCTTGAGATATATGAAAGAAATGAACGTTAATTTATTTTGGTTAGCATGGGAAGAATTAGATGTTTTTCAAGAATCGGACGGAACTCAATATTCAATTGTTCAACCACAGATAAATAGACGTATCAAGAATAACGTTTTAGGTTTATGTGACATTGTAGGTAGATTGATTGTGAAAGAAGATGGTGAACGTGGTTATATACTATCTTCAACAAATACTACTTACGCTAAGAATCAATTAGATGATAGAAAAGGTTGCTTACAAAACGAAATAATAAAAACTAAAGAAAATAAAGGGGATAAATAATTATGTCATTTTTTACAGTAGATCATTCAAACGCAAGCGAAGGACAAGTAACACCAGGATATTACGAAGTATTTATTTACCAATATGAAATTGGAGAAACTCAAACGAAAAAAGAAAGAGTTAACTTGTTCTATCAAGTTCGTGATGATGTTAACCAAAAGCATCAAGGTTCTAAAATCATGTATGACAATTTTGTTGTAGATCCAAACGTTAAGTGGAAATTTGATTCAGTCGCTAAAGCAGCAGGTATTCCAGATGGAACAAATTTTAATAATGCTGAAGAATGGGCGCAAGCGTTAGTTAACAAAGATTTAAAAATAAAAGTAGTTGCTGGAACTCCAAACGAAAAAGGAGATTCATATCCTAACGTTAAAGGATACTACGCCACAGAACAAGCTAGTCAAAATAGACCTATGCCAATTAACCAAAACACTCCGTTCGGAACATCTAGTCAAATTGATATCTCGGACGATGACCTACCATTCTAAAAAGGATGATGTAAATGAATCACGCTGCACGTTTAAGTAAATTAGATGGACTTACAGGGGAAGTTACATTTTATGAAGAGCCGAATAAAGAACGGTTAAGAACTATGTACAAAGGGGATATAAGAAATATTCAAATGGATATTTCTTTTCCAGATCCTCGAAGATTTACACCTAAACAAAAGAATTTAATGTTTGCTTTATTTAATAATGTGTCTGAATGGTCTTTACAAGATTTAGGCAACGTTAATCAAGATATACCAATTGACTATATAGGCTGCCCTAAAACTATTAAAGATAAGTTTTATTCTGATTATATTTTAAAATTCCAAAAAGATATTTCAGTTAAAAATATCGCAACTACTACAGTTTCAGAAATGAATGATTTATTAGAATTAATCATAGAGTTTATGTTTGAGTGGAATGTCCCTTTTAAAGAGGGTTATGAGCTTTTGCCTAAGAATGAACAGTTTTACCTTTACCAGTGTTTAAAACATCGCAAATGTGCAGTATGTGGTCGTCATGCAGATATACACCACGAAGGGAATAAAGTTGGAGCTGGTAACAATAGGAATACTTATGATCATACTCAAAGTACATTTATAGCTTTATGTAGAAAACATCACGTTGAAAGGCATACACAAACGTGGGTTGAATTCAAAAAACTACATTTTTTAGATGCTATCAAATTAGATAAGCGAGCATTAATTCAATTAGGGCTAATTAGCAATAAACAAATGAAATTGATTGAAGGTAAGAAAGAATTGAAGTTAAAAGGAGGTTGGGCCAATGAAGGAAGAACCTAACTACTACGCAATCATACCAGCCAACATTAGATATGATGAAGATTTAATTCAAGGGGCAAAGCTTCTATATGGTGAGATAACAGCATTAAGTAATCAAAAAGGGTTCTGTTGGGCTAATGATATGTACTTCGCTAATTTGTATAAAGTTAGTAAAAAAACGATTCAGACATGGCTTAAATCCCTCGAGGTTAGAGGTTATCTGACAAGAGAAGTTATTTACAAAGAGGGTAGTAACGAAATCGTTAGTAGGTATATACGTTTATGTGCATACCCTAGTAACGAAAACGTGCATACCCCTATGCACGAAAAGGTTAGAGATAATAATACAAGTATTAATACTACAATTAATAATACAAGTAATAAAAAGATATTGTCTAGTTCTGACGAACAAGACGATGTGCCTTACAAAGAAATTGTTGATTATCTGAATTTAAAGACTTCTAAAAGCTATAAACATTCTACTAGCAAAACTAAATCTTTAATCAAAGCTAGGTGGAACGAAGGATTTAGATTTGATGACTTTAAAAAAGTAATTGATAACAAATGTTTTGAGTGGATAGGTAATTCAGATATGGCTAAATATCTTAGACCAGAAACTTTATTTGGTCCTAAGTTTGAAGGTTATCTGAATGAGAATATTGTAAAAGGAGCTGAACAACGTGCCACAGGAGAATACGACAACATTTTCTAGTCCTAAAGATGTTTTCAAATCAAGACTAACAGTTAGCGATGAAAGATGTCCTACGCATGATATAGAGCTTGTGTCAGCTTTTGGTAGAGAGCCTATCTGTATTGAGTGCAAAAGAATAGGTTTGGAAGAAAGAGAAAATAAACTGGTATCAGATATTTTGGAAGAACAAAATAAGATAAACACTTACGACTGGTTAGAAAGACATTCAATCTATTTAGATCAAACTTTAAAGAATGTTAGTTTTGATAATTACAAAACTGATGATGAAGAAACTAAGTTTAATAAAGATAAAGCTTGGGGAATTGCTAAGGAATATCATCAAGGAGCTAATTACAACACGGTTTTAACTGGTAAACCAGGAACAGGTAAGAGTCATTTAGCGATGAGCATGTTAAAAATTGTCAATGAGCATAGTCAACCTTATAAAAAATGTTTATTTGTTTCGATTGATGAAGTCATGAGAAAGATTAAAGGTAGTTTCAATCATCGTGATTCTAAGTACACAGAGGAGTATGTAACGAATATTTTAACATCAGCAGACTTATTAGTCGTTGACGACTTAGGAGCTGAAACAGGTGCTATTTCTAGCGATAAAACAGCTACAGACTTCACGGTTAAAATTTTATACGCAATTATGAATGGAAGAATGGATAAACCGACAATATTCACGACTAATTTAACGAGTAAAGAAATGGCTAAGATGTATGACCAAAAACTAATATCAAGATTTTTCAGAGGTGCTGAAGGTCATGCGATTAAATTTGAGAAAACTAAAGATAAGCGGATAAGTGTTGAGTTTTGATAAACGAGGAGGAATATGAATGGAGATAAATAAAATTTATAACGAAGATTGTTTAATCGGTATGAATCGAATTCCTGACAAGTCGATAGATATGATTCTATGCGACTTGCCTTATGGAACTACAAAAAATAAATGGGACTCAATTATCCCGTTAGATGAACTGTGGAAACAGTATGAGCGAATTATTAAAGATAACGGCGCAATTGTATTAACTGCTCAAACTCCGTTCGATAAAGTTTTAGGTGTGAGCAATTTAAAACTATTGAGGTATGAATGGATTTGGGAGAAAACAACTGCTACAGGTCATTTAAACGCTAAAAAAATGCCAATGAAAGCACATGAAAATATTTTAGTTTTTGGCAAAGATGACCATAAACATTTGCTTGTATTTTATAAAAAATTACCAGTTTACAATGCAGAAAAAACAACAGGTCATAAAAGGAAAGTTGCAACGGCTCATCATAAACGAAACAGCAAGAAATCAACTAACTATAATGAATATGGATTTTCTGGTTATGACAGCACTGAGCGTTATCCAAGAAGTGTTATTACATTCCCTAGTGATAAACAAAAATCTAGCCTACATCCTACTCAAAAACCAGTTGATTTGTTTAGGTATCTAATTAGAACTTATTCGAATGAAGGTGATTTAATTTTAGATAACTGTATTGGCAGCGGAACAACTGCAGTGGCTTGTATGGCAGAAAAAAGAAACTTTTTAGGGTTTGAAAAAGAATTTGAGTATTTCGAAGTTGCTAACAACAGAATTAGTGAGGTGCGAAATGGTTAAACATGAAAGCACTTGTGCAGGAGTTTGGACTTTTAATCCTCCTAATAAAAAAGTGGTAAGAAATCAATTTTGGAAAGAAGAGTTGGTTAAGAAGATGGCTGAATATAACGGAATACATGAAAATGTGATTCGTAAAGATTTAGGAATGGAATTAGTCGATGAATAAACGAGTTGAACTTTTATATTTATATGACAGAATATCCGATTTGCTAGATGAACATGGCGATATTAACGATTGTAAAGTTGTTGATTGTAAAATCTGTGAGGAAATCGAGCGTAACAGAGCTAAGTTAACTGGTACTCAGTATGTCAAAACTGCCAAAGGTAAATATATTAGAACAGTCAAAAAATATACAGTCATTGATGAACATGGTAGAGATAGAATTTTCTACAACTTGAAAGATGTTGTGAGCTATATGTCAGCTGGTCAAAAGGCAGTTAGGGAAGTGCTGAACACTGGTAGAAGTCACAATGGATTTACAGTCGATGTTGAAGATTTGGAGAGTGATTAATTGAAATTAGTAATAAACGAACCACCAATACCACAATCGCGGCCTAGATTTAATAGTCAGAATAAGCGAGCGTATGAGAAATCTAATATTAAATCGTATAAACAAAGAATCGGCTATGCAGCTAGAAAAGAATTTAAGAAGCCGATTGAAAGAGATATACCGTTAGAAATTAATATGAAATTCTATATGCCGATACCTCAATATCTATCTAAGGTCAAAAAGAACAGGTTAATGCTTGAAAAAGAGGTTAAGTATGTAACTAAGAAGCCAGACTTAGATAACCTCTTAAAAGCTATTTTAGACGGTTTAAACGGCATAGCATATTTTGATGATGGGCAAGTTGTGAAGTTGAGCGTTGAGAAAGTATATAGTTTTAACCCACGAACAGAAATTGAGATTAAAGTGATTGAGGAGTGATTGGATGTTGACAGTCAAAATTGGCGAAATAGTAGTACTTCAATGTCTAGGTAAAATCGAGAAGTCAAAATATACACATAAAAAATTAAAAGAAAATAAACGAGTAACAAATTTGCAAAACGGATTGGACTGGTACGGATTTAACATAAAAAGTTATTTGGTGGTGGAATGATATGAACTCTCAAACTTCATGGGGAATAGCGATAAGAGGTAAAGTTGTAACTTTTGTCAGAGAAAATAATGGAGCGACAACTAAAGAAATAAGAGAGAAAATTGGTAATGAAGCAATAGGGCAGTTAGCTAGGTTAGTTGAAACAGGTCAGCTAGTCAGAGTTAGACGAGGTTATTACGAATTTCAATCAGTTAGAGTGAAAGTGAAGTGATTACATGTATTCAGTATATAAAGGCGATAAAGAAATTGCATTTGGCACAATCGAAGAAATTGCAGCTAAGTTAAAAATTAAACCTGAATCTGTTATGTTCTACGGTACACCTACTTACATGAACAGGACATCTGAAAATGGTAGAAGGTTAGTGAAAGTAGAATGATCGTATGGGCATTATTCGACAGTGGGAATGGAAGTTATTTCAAGTCGGCTCAAAAGTTTGATGAGATTGAAATTTATTCAATTGGATTAGATATTGAAAATAAAAATGACCATTTTATTAATTTGAATTTAGCAGATTACTCTTATTTATTTAAAGACAACACCTTATTCGATACTCTTGATAAATTACATAAGCCAGATTTAATCATAGCAAGTCCACCTTGTGAGTCATGGTCGGTAGCAAGTGCTATGAGGGGGGGCAATGCGTGTTGGAAACAAGAAGAAGGCGACGGGTTGTTTGAACCGCAGATACCTTTAAGTCGCTTTACAGTGCGAGATTTTAAAGATTACGAGGGATATCAGTTTAAACCAGTTAAGAGTTTTCTGAATAGAGTGAATGGGGAGTTATGTATTTTTAACACAATTCAAATTATTAAGAGATATGAACCACAATTCTATATTATTGAAAATCCTGCTCATGGAAGAATTTGGGAGTATATCGAAAGAATAATTGGGTTTGATATTCCTTATGAGAATCTAACTTATTACAACAATTATGATTATCCAGTTAGTAAACCAACGAAATTTAAGAGTAATTTAGATTTAAGGTTAAGTAAAATCGTTATACCTAACGAAATAGATTTTAATAAAACTGGATGGAGTTATAACGAACGTTCAAACATACCAGAAAAATTAGTTGATGAAATATTTATAAAAGTGATAAAGGAGAATAAACATGGGAATACTAAATAAATTCGCAACACTAGTTGCAGACAAAGTAACAGCTCAAAACGATGAAGTGATGTTGTTGACGCAGGAGAATGAGCTATTAAAACAGAAGTTAGCAGCAAGTGAGTTAACTGTGTCAGATTATCAGAAGAAGATTAAGAAATCAGATAATGAGTTAGTTAGACTAAATAGTAAATACACCGAAGTTAAGAAACGGCTCAAAGAGTTATCTGAAAGTGGTGAACGTCAAGTTGATGTTATTCAAGAATACTCAGAACGCATATTAGAGCTTGAAGAACAATTAAGCAAGCGATCAAGCAAAGAATTAAAACGTCAGATTGATGAATTAATCAGAATTAGCGAGAACCAACTCAAATTTATCGAAATTCTACAAGTCATAGCTAGTGCTAAAGCAGATAAAACGCAACTTAAAGATGTATTTAGTCATAATCTGCGTGAGTATCTTGTAAATAATTTTGACAACGTGAAACGAGCAGCAGACAAGTTAGGCATTAATCGAACAACATTGAGTGAGTTGAAAAGTGGCAAGACGGCATTAAGCTATGACAACTTAGATATCCTAGATTCTAAAATGTGTGAATATTTTGAATGTTCAGTATATGAGTTAGTTACTGAGAAATTGAATAAGGAGGCTTCACAATGAGAATAGATGATGAGAATAAAGTGGTGTGGTGTAGTGATGCGAACGATTTAGCTTTCGTAGACAACAAAACAACTCTTGTGTTGATAGAACAGTTAATTAAGTTCGATGGTTCTTACAGCTTTTGCGAAATACAAGATGATTATTTTAAAAGTTGTAATAACAAAAAAATAGATTTACTCTACGCTATTTTAAACGGATATGAATTCAAACTAAAACAACCACAAAAATACTACTGGCGTAAGAAGAAGGAGCATTTGGCTTGGTTTGAAATTAGTAATGAAAGTTATTTAAATGTTAGGTATGAAGATGAATTAATATTAGGCGATACATTCGTTACAGAAAATTATAAAGCTACATTCACCGAAACAGAAGCTCGCGACCTCCTAAAAGTCGACTTTGATAAATTTGAGAAAGTGGAGTGTGAGTAGGATGAAACTCAAAGACATAACCAATTCAAAATGTGATGTTAGAAATTTTATGAAAGTTTACATGCGTGAGGAAGATAAAACAGAACTCGCAGAACATTATGATATTGAATACGATGTAATCGAAAATATTATTGAATTGTGTTCTATTTCTATAAGCTATGAAAATCTTGAAACTGAAATAATACCAGTCGATATTCAGAAATTATTGGAGGAGCGATCAAATGAACTGGAATAAACTACAAGAAATGCAATTAGCATTAGATAATGCGATATTACAAGCTAAACCTAAAATGACAGCAGAAGAGCGATTTAACAAAACGCTAGTCGCTTTATCTGTGGAAGTGGCGGAGGTAGCAAATACGGTGGAGCACTTTAAATTTTGGAAGGATAATAAGGGGAAGGTTGATAGGGAGAGGTTTGAAGAAAAGGTTAGTTATTCTCAAACTAAAGGTGGAAATTATTCAACAGGTTTTTACTATGACAAGTTGAATGATATGAAATTAGTGACATGGCACGAAGCCCACAAACTAACGCTAGTCGAAGAATGTTCAGATGCGTTACATTTTATTTTGAGTTTGGCGAATCAGTTGGAATATAAAATCGACAGTCATTATAACGAGTTGGAAGAAACAGAAAGTGTAGAATCAATACTATTAAATTTAATTTTTCAAATATCTTTATTACAACGATATGATAACAACGGTTTTGGGGATAGTGATGAAGTAACGTTACAAGTGATTATAAATAATTACTTTCAGTACATTGAAAAATTAGGCATCACAACACAAGAACTCGAACAAGCCTACTACGATAAAAACAAAGTTAATTATGAACGGTTGAGAGAGGGGTATTAGATTATGAAATGCGATTATTGCGAAAAAGAAATAAACAAAGGTGATGACTACATTAAAATGTGCGATTCAGAAACAAGATATTGTGATGAATGTTTTTCTTCTGACACAACTACAAATTATTATGTAGGTGGCGAATATGTCGGGAATGACAATGATACTGAAGAATATGACGATTCTGAAAAGGAGGGCTAACATGCAAATATATCACGTAGAAACACAAGAGGATTATGATGCGTTGATGGTTGAGTTGGAGGGGAGAGGTTATTTATGGCTTAGTAATAAGAAACCTAACTCAAGAGGAAATCGATGGCTTAGACATAAGGAAAATTTTTGTGTGATTATTGACAATAAAATGATGACTTATGCTGATATCAGATGGTGTAAGAAACACTATCTAAACGCCACTATCCAAAAACACAAAGCGAAACAAAACGATGTTCAATCAGCAATAGAAACAGTATCGCAAAACAACGCTGAACTATTCCATAAGATTATTACAGATTTAGAGCAAACGTACCTAGCTAAAAATAAAGATTATGGGAATAGTTTTGAAGAATCGTTAAATGAGTTCGGGGAAGTAGCAGGAATAGTTAGGATAGGCGATAAGTTTAATCGAGCTAAGAATTTATCTAAGAATAAAGCGAACGTGACTGATGAAAGTAAAATTGACACATATCTTGATATGGCTAACTACAACATTATGCAAGCTATGTGGTTGATGAAAAAGGAGGACTAACATTTGCGTAAAGGTACATTTAAATATATCGAACAAATCATAGAAGATTATGACAAGTACGACAATCTTATTAAAAAGAGAGAGCAAGAAATTTGGTATCCACAACGAGAAGTTGATGAAAATATCGGTGGCGGTCAAGGTCCTAGAGATTTTAACATGGTTGAAAGATTGGCTAGTCGATTAGTTGAGGATGAAAGGTTATGTAGGCTTAAAGATGAAAAAGATGCACTTGATCGTGCGTTCAAAGTTAGCCGTCCAGGAACGGATAAGATTATCAGAATGTGGTATCTTGATAAACCTAGATTGAAAACTTGGGACGGAGTTGCTAAAGAAGTCAACTGGTCAAGAAGAACATGTATCAATTTGAGGGATGAATTTATTCAAAGTGTAGCAGACGAACTTGGGATGATATGATTTGCACTATCTTTGCACTTTCGAAGGCTACTTTCATAGTAAAATGGTAGAGTAAGGAATTTAGGTAATACAACAACAGTCACACAAATCTACAATCCAAACGGAATTAAGTGAGGCTGTTGTTTGTTGAAAACTGGTAGTGAGGACTCCTTTGCTAATCGATGACATGGTTTCTTCCAATAAACTTTATCTCGCTATCAGTTTTGAGCATTGCTCAAATAATTTGAAAGGAGAATGACCTACCTCAAAATATTCATTCTTCTAAAAATTAGTTTCAGTCGATGTAACAGGTTGCTAATCTAATGTTTAGGTTGAGCTTTTAGGGTTCAATTCCCTATCATCGACATCTAGATAACATAATAAAGACGTGTAGCTTTCAAGGGGCTATGCGTTTTTGTTTTATGAGGGAGTGAGAAGAATGACTATTAGTGAAAAGAGAGCGTTGTTTAAAAAATATCAAAACAGTTCAATGTTTCATCCTATGACATGCGGTAATGATAGCGGTCATGAGAAATTAGAAGTGTGCGTTAACGGTCATTTTCTATACTGTCTAAATTGTGAGTACACTCAAGAGTTAGAAGTCGAGTTTTACGAAAAACTAGATAAACTTTTAACTAACTCACCAACTCTCAAAGGTTCGTGAGTTTTACTATCTACTGAGACAATAAACTAAGGAGAGTGAACAACTCCTTAACATTCAATCTCAAACTCAGTAGATGAACATTATAAGCATGAAAGAGCAAATTAAACTGAAAGGAGCTGGACAACTCCTGTCTCATTATTTCTATAGCTCTTTTGTGCAAGGAGGGAATAGATGAAACAAAACTATTTCTACATCTGCAGAAAGCATAACTTTGTCAGAGGGTTAAATGCAGATTATTCAAGAGTGACGATATCATCAAGTTATACTAACGGATTAACTATACTAGAATTAAGCAGGCAGGCGACTGATGAAGAGATAGACCATCATGAGCTTGTCTTTTTGTGTAGAGGGAAGAGTATTGATGATGAAGTAGTGAGGAAGAAGATTAATAAATATTAAGGTGGTGATGTTATGGCTAGAGTGTATAAAGCTACAGTATATTATGTTGATGCCAATGAGCAGTTAGATGATAAACAAGATTTTATACGTGAATTAGAAACGTCATTGGAGAGAGGTTATTTATATGGAATCGATACTATTGTAGATGCTGATGAATCAAGCGATTTTGAATGGCATGATGACATAGACCTTAATAAAACAGGAGCTACAAAAGAAACGTATGAGAAGTATTTTAAGTAGGAGGTAATAACATGGCTAACAACAATCAAGAGTTCATAGACCTACTAAAGAAGATTAGAGAAGAGAAGAACATTGATGAGATTGGAGAACTATTCTTATCAGTGATAACTATGTATGGATTAACAGTAGATGAAGTTAGCGCGATAGCTTATTACTTAGTTGATACAACTCTTAAAGCTAATCACAATAAACTATTTATGGCAGAACACTTTAACATTGATATTGATAAGTTAGGAATTGATGGAAAGTTAACTGTTATGAAAGCCATGATTGCTACCTACACGGATAAGGTGAGTAACAGTGGCAGGTCCTAAGAGGTTAGTAATAGTAAATGGCAAGCGAGTATTGGTTGAGCATGATAGCAGAACAGAAGAGTATAGAGAATACAATCAAGATAGATGGAAACATCAGAATGACTTGATGAAGTTCTATAACTCTAAAGCATGGAGACAGTTGAGTAAGTTAGTTCTCAATGAAAGTTATTATGTTTGTCGAATGTGTGGAGAAGATGCAACATTAAGTGATCATATTATTCCTGTAAGAGTCGATTGGAGTCTTAGACTCTCTAAGGATAACCTTCAACCACTCTGTGAGTCTTGTCATGCAATCAAAACGAAAAAAGATAAAGAAATGTATGGATTGTAGTGTGGTGTGTAGGTGGGGAATAATTTCATATAGAGTGTCAAAGTGGGTAGTAAAA
>RWZG01000033.1_pt1 | contig 27519 bp, 30 predicted proteins | sample 2187661 | NCBI WGS metagenome assembly RWZG01 (sample SAMN10531869, study PRJNA481165) | viral metagenome | isolation source: viral particles purified by filtration and ultracentrifugation from about... | host: Nasonia vitripennis 12.1 | place: USA:Tennessee | collected 2011-04-01 | reverse complement strand
GATAAATAACAAAGCAATATTATATAATACACCTTTTGTTTATTTATTTAATGATATCTGAATATATTTTTAATATATCTAATTTAGACTCTCTTAAACTGAGTTTATTTTAATATTAGATATTATCTAAAAAGATAATTTTAAATGGAGTTTTAATTTTAATTTTTAATAGATATGTAATGTTTATATTTAATGGTTGAAATTTATAATGCGATACTCTTATTTAGAGTGTTTTGTGTTTCAATATAAAAACGATAAGATAATAAACGCATTAAAACGCTTCACTCCAATTGCTGGGGGAGTTAGTCGAGTCCAATTATCCAATGGTTTCGATAGATGTCTAAAAATTATTGTCTTTCCCCAGCCACTGACATCTTAGCCAGATCTAGATTATTAGCCAAGCAGTTAGAAAATATTGGGGATGATGCGTTTAAACTAGTACAATTGCTGGCATCCGATAAAACAGCTACAGTAGCAGAACAAGGTCTGTTTGCATTAAAAGATTTAGCTAAATAGATATAAATATATAACCATTTGGGGCATTTAATCTTAAATTTTTTGGCTACATCATCTACAATTTCGGCGTATTTAATACCGTTACGAGGGATCGTATTCGCTAATGTTCTACCGCCAACATACTGTAGTTCTCGAACAAGTAGATGTAGAATTTCTTCATCTGATTTATTATAGTTTTTAGCGTTCAGCAACACACTTTTTACTTTATCTGACATTGATAAACCAAACTTTCCAGTATTGGTTATGTAATTAATCAGTAAATCGATGCCATTTTAGAGTTTGAAATAATAGTTCTTATTGTTTTCACGAAAGGTTATGGCAATAAATAGGTCGATAGCTTGAACTATAAATAATTAATTTAGGGAAATAAATTAAGGTTTTTATGGAATACCAATTCAAATCATATAGTAAAGGCAGCAAGAAAAAATCATTACCTTCTTACATCTTTGTTATCCTGTACTGCTCTTGGTTAGCTTATCTATTTTTGTCGCTTTATTTAGGCGATAACATTGTATTATTTGAATGGTTTCCTAAATGGAAGATTATTATTATTTTTGCTATTTTCACAGGGATTATTGGAGGAATATGGCACCCTTTCTTTCGCCCATCAAAGTATGTTATCAGTGATTATTATTGGGGGGCTTTTCTTGGCCTTATGATAATTATTCCAACTTTTAATGTGCTTGCTTATTTATCATTAGACCAAACAATTCACTACCAAACACAATATCATATCGTCTCGCCAGGGCCTGAACGTCTTAAAGCCCCTCAATGTGAATATGGTATACGGATAAAAGAAATTTATACAGGGGGATGGGTTTTTGGGTGTATTAGAGATCCAAAATCGAAAACCAAGGAAAATACGGGAACCGTATGGGTTACAGCAAAAACAGGGCCTATTGGTGCAGATATTGTTGATTATCAGTTTTACCCTATGTCCCAGTTTTTCGAACTCACGCTGCCAGTAAAATGCACCCGTGGAGGCTTCCACACTAATCAGGCAGGCCGGAATATTCGCGACGGTCTGTAGTCAAACAAAGCGATTTACTATGAGGCTGATAATAGCCGTACAATCTCAGAAAAAGTTAGATTAAAGTTTCGGGATTATGGTTTTAGTGTATCAGCAAGAAGTTTATATTTGCGAGATAAAAAAATAAGAATGGAAGATGGGGGAGGGTATGATGAAATTGAACATTATGGTTTACTTTTAATGAAAGAAGGATATATGCAACCTTGGTATCTTAATCACGATCATTATTACGATTTAGCCTTTAAATATAAAAATATGAATAAATAGTGATTTTTGGGGATGAGGTGATTACTCTCGACTACAAGCTGCCAATAATTAGCGACCAAAATAATAGTTAGGGGCCAAATTAATAGCTTCCATTAGCGAACCTAAACGTTTAAATCCATCTTTAAAGCAATTGATAGCTCCCATATTGGCATATGGCCTAAGTGCCTCTTCGATAATTTCAGAACGTAGTACAATCGATTTTTTATCAACAGCAACAGCATGTGGGGCAATGTGCTGCTCAATATCGAAAAAATCTTTATGTAGCCCTGTATGCTCTATTAGCTCATTGAATAAAGTCTCGTAGAGTATTTGCGTATTTTTAGGTTTATTGTCGACTATTTCAGCTAAGAGACTCAAGGCTAAAATATCCCATGTTTCAAATGGCCAAAGACAAGGGTAGCTTCGGATATAAGTAAGTGCATGAGGTAAATTGGGGTGTTTCTTAGAAGGGCTATATTGAAATAACTTATTCTTTATCATCCATTTTGACCATTTGGGATAGTCTCTTTTGAATAAGTGATTTTTTGAAGTTAGATAAGATTTAGCATTGGTTGTTGCTTGTTTTACTGCGTCTTCTGTTGTTTTTGCCTTTTGGGCTTTTAAGTTGGATTCATCAAAGAAATTTTGTTCATATTTTTTAATTTTTTGAATTAATTTAGGGTATTTTAACCAAGTCCATGTTGCGCGATTATTTTCAGATGTTGCTGGAGTACGAATAATTACACTACCATCAAGGTTATCAATCTCTTTTGGTAAATAATCCTTTAATAATAATACTACCCAAATATAGCTGTTACCTATCGACGCTTTAAGTAAAAGAAATTCTTCCGTCAGTTTAACTTGGACAACATTGTCTACTTGCTGTTCTGATCGAGAATAAATGCTGACCTCGTCTTTATATGTATAACCGTCAATTATACACTCAAACTTTTGGGTAAGGCTTGGCAAAAGAATATGGTTGCCTTTGATGAATTTTCTTGCTGTGTCTTTTGCACTACGAATACGTTTTTTTTCAATTCTTTCGTTTTTTTGTGCTAGCAATATTTCATGTTTATCTACAAGCTGATCTCGGCACCACTCATAAAGCCACTTGTAAGGCACTTTGTTTGTTTTTAAATCAAAAAGAGCTTCTTCAATACTACGATTAAGATAAGTACTTAAATCAAACTCAATAGAAGGAATTTTATTTTCTTGGTAATACTTTGTTTTATCTGATTGATTTCTATGAGTGACAAAAACTTCAATTACTATGTTGCCAATATTGGTTTCCAAAAACACATCTGCAACATATTGCCCAATACGAGTTTCTAAGTCTGCATTATATACATTTGCAAGTGCTTCACTTTGGTTCAGTACTTGTCCCTTGTATTGAAAGGATACAGGGGGGATAAAAAGGGACTGAGATTCAAGGAAAAAGTGTTGTGCTACTATGTGAAGTTGGGTCATTAAACAAATATTATTTTCGTTTTTAGAGTAATGAGCAAAATGATGTATTGTGCCACTAACTCCATTATTTTTGGCAATAAGGCGGTCTCCGCAGCCAGCACATACACAATTGCATTTTAAGCCATTTTCTACAGAGTCTATATGTCTTAAAGTGTTTGAATCGTTTTGTAATGCATATTTAAGCACTGTTATTCCTCTTGACTTAGATGAAAATATCACATCGCAATAATCAGATATCAAGTGTATATGTTTCAATAGATTAGAAGTAGATAAATCTTTACCCAATTTATATATCAAATAGTAGAGTTGGATTCTCATTTTACAGTTTTTAGTTGTGAAAACGCGGAAAGTATTGTTACCCTAATTGACATGTAAGATGTATATTTTTAAGTCTGTAATGAGCGAAGATCGGAAGTTTGTTTCTAGGGTAGCTTAATCCACATATCAAAAGATCTCTAAAAGATAATGGTACGAATTTTAGAGATACCTACATAATTTTGGTATCATTAACTCAAATGTTAATTTTATGACATTAGTTTCGTAATATATGAATTGTTATCAGGAAAAGGTGAGTTATTGATATCAGCTTGTTTTTTCGTATAGAGCATTTAACAGTATGAAAAACAATGAAGCAGCCTTATACAATAGAAATTAATTATTATCAGTAGATTGCGTAATTCGTGGGCAGGTTAAGGATAATTAGATGCAAACATCAGAGATGTTTCAAAGTTTTTTGAACAATTTGAAAATTCCAGAAGAACGTATGCGGGCAATTGCGACGCATTATAAAAATGCCACAAGAAGACTTAACATCAAGTTTCGAGGGACTGCAAATGGATTCAATAATCGACTAAAAGTCGGTTCAGCAGGCCGTCGAACCGCGGTTAGCAAAACATCAGACTTGGATATGCTGTATATTATGCCCGCGAGATTATGGGAAGATTACCAATCCGGAATTAATCCACAGAGACGTTTGCTTCGCGATGTAAAAGAAGCATTAAAGCTGTCCTTTGTCCAACAAGAAGTTAAGGTTGATAGATTAGTCGTACAGATCGTTTTTGAATCTTTCCATATAGAGGTGCAGCCAGTCTTTGAGACTGATGAAGGCCATTTTAAATATCCTGATACTAAAGCTAATAATGGTAATGGAGGATGGCGATTAACTAAACCACGAATGGAAATTACCGAGATGAGGAATTTCCGTAACAATAAAAGTCGTAATCTTCATAATCTTTGCCGCATGTTGCGAGCTTGGAAAAACAGAAACACCGTTGACATGGGGGGGCTTCTTATTGACACATTAGCTTGGAGATTTCTGAAACAAACGGATGATTATGATGATACTGGAATGGTCAGTTATGGGCTTATGTGTCGAGACTTCTTTGATTTTTTGCATCAAGAGGATGAACATGAGCATTATGCAGCGATAGGAAGTGGGCAGAGAGTTAAGGTCTATAAAAATTTTCAGCGGCAAGCCAAAAGAGCCTTTAAATTATGTACACAAGCAATTGAGGCTTATGAGAATGGCTCGACAAAGAAATGCCATGAACACTGGATAGAAGTTTTCGGGTTAACTTTCCCTAAGGCAACTGTGGAAATACAAGATTCTATGGGGTTGGAATCAGCTAAATTCATTAATGAATCCAGTACAACTGAGTCATGGCGCAAAACGGAAGAGTTTACAGATGAAAAGTTTGATGATGTTGATATAAGATACCCTCTCGAAGTTAAATGTATTGTCAAAGAAAATGGATATAGGGATCGTTCAATTAGGGCTTATCTGTCGGATATAGCTCGTTCTTGGTTACCGCCACATAAAACTTTATCATTTTCGATTAATCAGGCAAGTTTAGATCTCATTCCAGAACCTTATGATATTTACTGGAAAGTCTTGAATAGAGGTAGAGAAGCTGAACAGCTTGATGAAATTCGAGGCCAAATAATTTTAGGTGAAGTAACTCATACGGAATATACAAAATTTAGAGGCGCTCATAAGGTTTGGTGTTACATAGTTAAGAATAATATAGTAGTTGCCCAAAATGTTATCGATATACCAATCGAGTAATTATTATGCAAAAAGATGATCTATTAACTCATATTGCTTCAGCTGGATATAATGTTGGGTTTGGTGCGAAGAAAACTTTTGCTACATTTGATATCGTCAGCAAAATTCCAGGTTGGATTGGTATCATATCACTAGCAGTCTCTATTTTAGGTCTTTATATGGACGAAATGAGTTCTAAGCATATAGCGGCCATTTTTATCATTTTAAGTATTGGTAGCTTATACATCAATTTCTATGATGGTGATAAAAGTAAATATGAAGAAGCGGGTAAGAAGCAAACTACAATCTTCAGAAAGATTGAAAGATTGTATTACGATGCAAAATCAGAAAATGAACCAGATTCTGTTAAATATATTGAACAACTTGACAATCTGATGCACGATTTTGATGAAACCACTATCACTAAACAAATTTGTGGGAGCAATTGGTATGCTCATTATAAATTTTTTAGTGAAATGGAAAAAAGGTGGATTGAAGATCAGTTGTCATTGACCTTTTGGAAGGATAAATTCCCTAACACATTGAAATTATTTGTTTTTGTTGTTTTCTGTATTGCTGTGTTTTTGATGACTTATAGATATATTTAATTTTCATGTTGAGGGGATATACACCTCTATCATTTTTAGATTACATGTTTCTTCAATATATAAGGTGAGTTTAAATTTATAGGGGAAAATCCAGATAATTCGAACACTTCTCATACATGACAATAAATAGCCACGGGCTATTTATTGTATCTTGATTTGTGATAAATCACACAGTCGAGAATTAATATTCGTTTTTTTCGAGGCTGTAGTACATTCTTAACGTCCGCTTTTGGCACAAAACCGATGTCTGGGTGACGTGTATAGCTCTGTGCCATTATAGTACTAATTCAATTTGAACTGGTGCTCATAAGTTATCCAACTAGCGATATCCCTCTTATCCCGCCTTCAATAATACTCCCCCTATCTGCTGCCTCAATAAAATCACCCCACCATTGCATCATAGGGCGGCTTCGATAACATCAGGTGGGAAACCTTGTTCATTGAGTGCGGTACTGGCAATTGAACGTAGACCATGAGAAACCAAGACACCACCGAATCCAGCGCGTTTTAATGCTGCATTGACGGTTTGGCTATTCATCGGTTGGGTAGGCTTGATTCGGCTAGGAAAGATAAACTCACGATTACCACTTAATGGTTTCATTAGTTCTAAAATAGCTAAGGCTGCGTCAGATAATGAAACAGTGTGTTCACGGTTCATCTTCATTCTGGCTGCGGGTATCTTCCATTCCTTGGTTTCAAAGTTGATTTCGTCCCAACGGGCTTCAGCGGCTTCGGTAGGGCGGGAGATGGTAAGCAGTTGCCACATAAATAAACATTTGGTAGGTAAGATAATATTAGCTGTACGCATTGTCTGCATGAGCTTTGGTAGCTGATCAGGGGGAATACTTGGCATATTCTTTTTCTTGGGCTTTTCAAAAGCTTTGCCAATATTGATACTTGGAACAGCATCAATTAAACCAGTATTTTGAGCATAGATCATCACTTCGTTAATGCGCTGACAGAGGCGGCGAACAGTCTCTAATGCACCTCTTGCCTGAACCGGCTGAACTGCTTTAACAAGAGTATGAGCCTTAATCTCAGTGACACTGATATCACCGATTGCTGGGAAAACATCTCTCTCAAGCGAGCGCCAGATATCATTACCGTAGTCTTCTGTTACAGTGGACTTCTTCACTTCCCACCAACGTTCAGCAACAAGTTGAAAGGTATTTGTCTTTGCTTCTAAGGTGTTACGGATTTGCTCTTTATGGTGATCTTGCGGGTCTATTTGTTTGGCAAGCAGTGTTCTTGCTTCAAGGCGATAACTACGTGCATCAGCAAGGCTGACGGCAGGGTAAGAACCAAGGCTCTTTTTAGCTCGCTTTTTAGTGAGAGGGCGAATGTAGCGAAATGACCACAGCTTGCTGCCATTGGATTTAACCAATAGTTCTAATCCATCACCATCATAGAGGACATAATCACTCTATTTTGGCTTTGCCGCGTCGATCTCTTTTACTGATAAGGGTTTGGTTTGTCTTGCCATTTTTGATGTTCCATTGTTTTTAGGCACCTCAAAAACTATAAAGGTTAACGAGGTTCCTATCAAGGTGCCTAAGATGATTGGATTTAATTAGGTGACATCAGACTACGCAGGACATAAAAAAGCCCGCAACTCATTGAGTTTGCGGGCTTTTCAGTCTTCTTTGGACGTTCTTAGAAGATAATTTGGTGGAGCTGGCGGGAGTTGAACCCGCGTCCGAAATTTCTACATCCGCGGCACTACATGCTTAGTCTAGTCTTTAAATTCACTTACTTGCTGCGGACAGACACGCCACAAATAAGCTAGCTTGATTAAATTTAACGCTTCAACCCCAAGCTAGGCATCCACGCGATCTCTTTTGGGTTTGACTCCTCTTTATCCCCGTCTTAAGAGCGGAAGCTAGGGAGAGAAGGCTCTAGGCAGGTTATTAAGCTGCTAGTGCTTTATATTGATTGTCGTTTGCGACTATCTTTTTGCGGCTTTTTACGAGGCCAACCGCCCCTCGGCATGCACCTTGGGTTTCGCAAATCCCGTCGAATCCAGAATCAGCCCCAAGTTGTTGAAAGTGAGTATATCAGAAAAATACCTGCTATTGCTAGTAGTTAACGCAATTTAGCGGTTAGCATTTTTCATGATCCGTGCTTTGTCTAATTTCCACTCACGATCTTTTATGGTGTCACGCTTATCGTGATCTTTTTTACCTTTAGCTACGCCAATTTTGATTTTACACCATGCATTTTTCCAATATAAGGAAAGGGCAACCACGGTGTAACCATCACGGTTTATTTGGCCATAGAGATTAGCTAATTCACGTTGTTTTAATAACAATTTACGCGTACGTGTCGGATCACAAACAACATGAGTAGAGGCAACGTTTAACGGTGTAATGGTGGCACCAAACAGGTATGCCTCACCATCACGCATGATTACATAGCTATCACTGATATTGGCTTTACCCGCACGCAGTGATTTAACTTCCCAGCCCTGTAACGACAGTCCCGCTTCGATTTCATCTTCAATGAAATATTCATGGCGAGCACGTTTATTGAGTGCAATAGTGGCAGAGCCGGGTTTGTGTGATTTTTTCTTTGTCATAATTTCCACATTATACTGTATGAGCAATAGAAAGAAATCATTTAAGCGTCTGTTTTCTTTTCAATTGCGTAAAACTTAAGCTATATTCCATTAGATTTTTATTTAATCACTGTTCAATGATATGATCGCACACAGTGTTGTCGTACAGGAATAACTATGCCTCAGATTAGTCGATCTGCTCTAGTTCCTTTTAGTGCAGAGCAAATGTTTAAACTAGTGAATGATGTTCTTACTTATCCTGATTTTCTACCAGGATGCGTTGGAAGTAAACTGATCAAAAGCACTCCAGAAGAAATGATTGCATCTGTTCAGGTTTCTAAAGCAGGGATCAGTAAAACATTTACTACCCATAATTTTTTAAAAACCAATGAACGTGTTGATATGCGTCTTGTGGATGGCCCTTTTCGTAAACTAACCGGAGGCTGGGTATTTACCGCATTAGATGATAATGCATGTAAGGTTGAGTTTCAGCTAGACTTTGAGTTCACCAATAAATTAATTGAGTTAGCTTTTGGCCGTATTTTTAAAGACTTAACAAATAATATGGTGCAGGCGTTTACTCAAAGAGCGAAAGAGATTTATCGTGACTAAAATATGGGTTGAGGTAGCCTACGCGTTACCAGATAAACAATATGTTATCCCTGTGGAGTTAACACTGGGGGATACTGTTGAACAAGCAATTATTGCCTCAAATATTTTAACGATTTGTAATGATATCGATTTAACTAAAAATAAAGTGGGTATCTATAGTCGGCCAGCAAAATTGAGTGATAATGTGCGTGATGGCGATCGCGTTGAAATCTATCGACCGTTAATCGCTGATCCTAAAGAGATGCGCCGTAAACGCGCTGAAAAAGCACGTCAAAAAACTGAATAGTTAACATTTTCACCACGTCATAATCAAATCATTGTATCTCATTGATTGCGCCGATATGTTGGTCATAAAACACACCCCATTGTTGAATTACAAATGGGGTGCAATTTCGTTTTTGCCAATCGTATAGTGAGATTAGTCTTTACTGGTTTGATTAGAAAAACTCGGCATATCACCTTGTTTGTCAATCTTAGTCAGTATGCCATTATTATCAAATGTCAGTGTCAGAGTTTCTTGACGCACTTTTTGATGGCCTGGCTGTTCACGGAAAACATAATACCAAGTTTGAGTTCCGAAAGGATCTTTCAGCATAGGTGTTCCGAGGGCAAATTGAACTTGCTGCTGTGTCATTCCTTGTTGAACTTTGGCGACTTCGGCTGGTGTTAAATAATTACCCTGATTGATATCTGGGTGATAAACCAGTCTTTCGAACATCGAGCAACCTGAAGTCATTACGACTAAAGATAAGGCGGCAACTTTTAACAGTTTAAAACGCATGGCTATTACATTCCTTTTAGGGTCATAGTGACGATGATAATCGACAATGCAGCAATTGAAAACCTTTCACGCTCTGCCTAAGACCCTAAATATCGATAAAAGTTTGTTAATCGTTAGGCTGCCAGCAGATCTTTTGCGTTAGCAAGGGTGTTTTTAGTCACTTCACTTCCCGCTAATAAGCGGGCTAACTCTTGTAAACGCTCTTTTTTAGTTAACAGCTTCATGGTGGTTTCTGTCTCTTCACCATTAGTCTCTTTATTAACAAAATAGTGTTGATGACCACAACCTGCTACTTGCGGTAGGTGAGTAACACACATAACTTGTGTCGATTCGCCTAATTCACGTAATAACTTACCGACAATAGCTGCTGTTGGTCCACTAATACCAACATCCACTTCATCAAAAATCAGCGCGGGTGTATCCATTTTTTTTGCGGTGATCACTTGGATTGCAAGAGCGATACGTGATAGCTCACCGCCAGACGCAACTTTAGAGAGTGCTTGATGTGGTTGCCCCGGGTTGGTGGTGACATTGAACTCAACTTTTGTCGCACCATCAATTTGTAAGACATTTTCATCAAACAATGTATCTACAGTAAGATAGCCATGAGGCATTGATAATTGATGCATGCTGTTGGTAATCAACTGGCTTAATTCGTGTGCATACTGTTGACGAATTTGATGAAGTTGTTTTGCAACGTCCAATGCGGCTGCATGATCAATTTTAACTTGTTCCATTAATGCATCACAGTCATCATTTTGGCGTAATAGCGCCTCTTTTTCTTCAATTAATTGTTGATGCAATTCATATAGCTCTTCAGGGGTGACACGATGTTTACGAGATAGACTAATATATTTGGAAATACGTTTTTCTAATTCGAATAAACGGTTAGGATCCATTTCTAAACGATCACTGTAGTGGCGTAGTTCATCACTCACTTCGCTAATTTGAATACTTGCTTCTTCCAGCATATCTAACAGTGAATTAAATTGGCTCTCCATTGTGGAAAGTTCGCTGATCTCATGTTTTGCCACATTCAGCATACTTAAAATATTTTGTTCTTCGTTATCACTTAAGATCTGTAAACTATTTTGGCTCAAGGTCAGAAATTGACCACAATTAGATAACCTTTTATATTCTTGATCTAATTCAGGGTATTCCCCCGCAACAGGTTGGAACTCGTTAAGCTCTTTTAAGTGATAATCAATCAGTTGTTGCCTTGCTTCTCTTTCTAAAGATTGTTGTTGAAAAGTCGCTAAGGTTTGGCAACTCTGATGCCAGGTTTGATAAGCCGCTTTCATCTTTTTTAATAAAGCAGGTTCATTAGCATAGATATCAAGTAAATGTTTTTGGTAGCGAGGCTCTAACAGTTGTTGATGAGCATGTTGCCCATGAATTTGGATCAGCAATGAGCCAAGCTCTCTTAGTTGAGACAAAGGGACAGAAGTACCATTAATAAAACCACGAGAGCGGCCATCTGCTGCAATGGTTCTTCTTAATAGGCATTCGTTATGATCGTCAAGATGATGTTCTTCTAACCAACGCTGGGCGGAAGGGGTATCAGAGAGTGAAAATCGTGCGCATAAATCCGCTCTAGTGGCACCAGGGCGAACCATATTAGCATCACCACGGTTTCCTAAACACAAGCCTAATGCGTCAATCGCAATAGATTTACCTGCGCCCGTTTCACCGGTAATTGTGGTCATGCCACCAGAAAAGTCGATTTCAAGTTCACGGACTATGGCAAAATGACTAATAGTTAATTGAGTCAGCATAGTGCCTCTCCTGTATAAAAACATATCTGTAATTACATACAGTATAAACTGGTTTTTTATACAGTAAAGTAGCGAGGCACAAAAATCAGAACATTTTTTTTGACCAACCTAATTTTGAGCTGAGTGTATTAAAATAGTTGTAGTCAGTTGGGTGGACTAAGTTAAGTTTTTGTCGACTCCGCTTAATAATTACCTCATCTCCTTCTTTGATAGGTAACACAAGCTGACTATCACAACTGACTTCATAATCAATATTGGTTTGTGAGAATTTTAAGCGAATTTGACTGTCGCTACTAATGACTAAAGGGCGTGAAGAGAGCGTATGGGGAAACATCGGAACCAGCGCAATCGCATCAAGATTAGGTGTAAGAATAGGGCCACCTGCAGAGAGTGAATACGCCGTCGATCCGGTTGGTGTGGTTATAATAAGACCATCAGAACGTTGTGAAAATGCAAAACGATCATCAATATAGACTTCAAACTCAATCATATGCGCCACTTTGCCGGGGTGAAGCACGACTTCATTAATGGCGGTGCCAATCCGTGTTCTTTGTCCTTCAGCACAGACACGAGCTTCAAGTAAGAAGCGTTTTTCTTCACGATAATGGCCTGCTAATACATTAGTTAATTGTTGTAATGCGTTATCAGGATCAAGATCGGTCAGAAAACCTAAGTTACCGCGGTTTACACCAATCACTTTGATATTATAGCGCGATAAAACACGGGCGGCGCCTAACATATTGCCATCACCCCCGACAACAATAACTAGATCAGCGAGTTTGCCGACTTGTGTTAAATCGCCCGTTTGTGCATCGGTGAGTTTTAATTCTTCAGCAACTTGGGTATCGATAATGACGTCATATCCTTTATCAAGGAGCCAATAATAGAGCATTTCATGTGTCGAAAGTGCTTCAGGATGGCGGGGATGACCGACGATGCCAATGCATTTAAATTGTTTTTCTTCCGTTACGGTATTATCTGGCATTTTTTTTACCCTCGTTTAGCGCCTATTCCTTGAAACCCGTTTATTGATCCCCATAATAAACTAAATATGAAGATGAATACTAAAACTACGCGGAGATATTCATGAGTAGTAAAGAACAAAACGTACATGAAGAGCAAGTCTCAAAAGAAAAAGAAGGAATGGAATCGGTAATGAATGAATCTCAAGAGCAAGTGAAAAGCGAAGACGCTCAGGCGGAGTTTGATGCACAAGCTGAGTTAGTTCAAGCGCTTGCACGCGTTGATGAGCTGGAAAAACAGTTGCAGCAATCACAAAAAACGGAACGTGAAGCGATGATCCGTGCTCAAGCCGAAATTGAGAATATTCGCCGTCGTACTCAACAGGATGTTGAAAAAGCACATAAATTTGCGCTTGAGAAATTTTCTAATGAGCTACTACCTGTATTGGATAATTTAGAGCGTGCTTTATCTGCCGCTGATCATGAAAATGAACAAATGAAACCGATGATTGAAGGTTTAGAGTTAACCCTGAAATCATTCTTAGATGCGGTGCGTAAGTTTGGTATTGAAGTCGTTGAAGAAAAAAATGTCGCCTTCAATCCTGAAGTACACCAAGCGATGACATTAATTGATAGTCCTGAGCATGAAGCAAACCATGTGGTTGATGTGATGCAAAAAGGCTATACCTTAAATGGCCGTCTATTACGTCCAGCAATGGTAGTGGTATCGAAATAAGCGTCATCATTCTTATATCAATGCGCCAATAAATCAGGGCGAGGGATAAGTAAACCGCACTTTTGTGCGGTTTTGTGTTTTTATCACTAGTTTATTCGATAGGATCAAGTTGCCAATTAATGGGCGTGCGTCCTTGTTGCGCTAATAGATTATTGGTTTGTTTAAAATGACCACAGCCTAAAAAACCACGATGTGCAGAGAGTGGTGAAGGGTGAGGGGCTTTTAAGATAAAATGTTTATTAGTATCAATAAAACGACCTTTTTTCTGAGCATGAGCGCCCCAAAGTAGGAAAATAACGCCTTCACGACGTTGATTAATTTGTTCGATAACCGCGTCAGTAAAAACTTCCCAACCATAGTTAGCATGAGAGTGAGCTTGGCCTTTCTCTACTGTAAGAACGGTATTAAGTAGTAATACCCCTTGTTGAGCCCAACTCTCAAGATAACCATGATTAGGTCGTTTGAAGTCAGGGTATTCTTGTTCAAGCTCTTTATACATATTAACTAATGAAGGGGGAGCCGGAACACCGGGACGTACAGAAAAGGAAAGCCCATGGGCTTGATTGGGGCCGTGGTAAGGATCTTGACCTAAAATCACAACATTAACATTTTCAAAGGGAGTGAAGCGAAAAGCGTTAAATACATCTTCTTGCGGAGGATAAATTATTTTGCCTGCTTGTCTTTGTTGTGCAACTTGAGACAAAATTTGCTGAAAATAGGGTTTTTCTTTTTCAGCACCTATTACATCATGCCAAGTTAATGGTGTAGTCATAACATAAAATCCTTGTTGATATCTTATGGGGCTAAGCTTACCGATTTCACCCATGGAAAGAAAATGTTCCGTCTCGAAAAAATAGAATTAATTGTTATTTAAAAAAATTTTTGAAAATTTACAAAAAAAATTGCAATTGCATGGGTTGTAATTATTGATTTAAAACAAGACTTTGCACCATCACCCGTTATGTCCTTATCAATTTTATTGATATTTATCAAAGAATGACGCCATTTATACTGGTATATAAGTAAACAGAAACATTGGTTAGACCAAATACCCAAATTCTGATATGCCATTAGAATTTGATTTTGTGCCCACATTGGAGGTCGAAATGATTACTGGTATCCAAATTACTAAAGCTGATAACGACGATTTATTACATTCTTTTTGGTTGTTAGATGATGAAAACGGCGAAGCACGTTGCATTTGTGCGAAAAAAGGCTTTGAAGAAGGCCAAGTTGTTAGCCGTGATGCATTAGGCAACATCGAATACCGTGAAGTACCGGTAGAATCTAAACCGGTAGTACGTGTAGAAGGTGGTCAACATCTAAACGTTAACGTATTAAGCCGTGAAACATTAGAAGATGCCGTTAACAATCCTGAGAAATATCCTCAATTGACTATTCGTGTATCCGGCTATGCAGTGCGTTTTAACTCACTGACACCAGAACAACAACGTGATGTAATTACTCGTACTTTCACTGAAAGCCTGTAATTTTCACTAAAAATCATTAAGTAATGATAGAACCTGGTATGTTTATATCAGGTTTTTTTGTTTATCAATAAAGAAGATAATATAAAAAACCGCCGTTATTAAATAACGACGGTTTTTTATTATGCTTCAAAGTAACGTAAAGAAGACAGATTATTGTTGCTCTGTTTTTATATGATTGGTTTTTTCCGCAGTGATGGTGGTTTTATCAGTAGCGGTTTTACGGCGTTTACCAATATTTTTACGATCGCGTGCGCGTACTTTCTCTTTAACGTTTTTTTTCTCTTCTACTTTTTTCGCTTTGCGTTTTGCTAATACTTTTTTAGAAGGCTTAAATGATGCTTTTTGACTAGGGGCTTTAGTCACTGGACGTAATTGGGCTACAACACGATATTTAATCGGCTCTTGGATATAACGGCTAATTTTACCAAGTAGCGGATAATCGTGTGCTTCAACTAATGAAATGGCAGTCCCTTTACGACCCGCTCGACCTGTACGGCCAATACGGTGTAAATAAACATCAGCTGTGCGCGGTAAGTCAAAGTTAAAGACGTGGGTGATATCTTCTAAATCAAGACCTCGAGACGCCACATCTGTCGCGATCAGCACATGCATTTTGCCAGACTCTACACGTTTAATCGCTTCGTTACGTTGTGTTTGAGCCATTTCGCCTTCAAGGTAGCTGGCTTTGATACCTTGTTTTTCTAATGCTGCGGCTAATTCTCTGACTCGCTCTCTTTTACGTACAAAAACAATCGATTTTTTAACTTCTTCTTGTTTGAGTAAATGTGCAAGTAAGGCAGTTTTATGGTCAAGATTATCTGCATGATAGTAAAATTGTTGAATTTTTTTACGCTCACGACGAGAAGGGTCAGCGTTCAGTTCAACCGGTTCATTAAGAATTCGCTGTGCAAAATCAATCACAGCATTGCCTTCTAATGTGGCTGAAAAGAGTAATGTTTGTTTACGCCAACGAGTTTCCCCAGCAATAGTTTCAATATCGTTAGCAAAACCCATATCTAACATACGATCAGCTTCATCGAGGATCAGCATTTCAACAGCACGACAGTCAAAGTTCTCTTCTTTGATGTACTGCAATAAGCGACCTGTTGTAGCAACAACAATATCTTGGTTCTCACTAAAAACTTCTGCGTGATTCATATAAGCAACACCGCCGGTGATAGTGGCGATGTCTAGATGGGTATGAGCACATAATTCTTTTGCTTGATCAGCGACTTGCATAGCAAGTTCACGGGTTGGAGTTAAGATCAGAACACGAGGCGGCCCTGATTTTTTTCGTGGATAATCAAGTAAATGTTGAATAGCAGGAAGTAAGAATGCCGCTGTTTTCCCTGTACCCGTTGGTGCAGAGCCTAATATATCACGTCCTTCCATTGCGGCAGGGATAGCTTCTGCTTGGATAGCAGTAGGACGTTGATATCCTTTTTCTTCTAATGCGGTCAATAAACTTTCATCAAGTTCAAGACTGGAAAATGTCGTGGCTGTCATTGTATACCTCTATTTAGGGCGCGGATTTTGACATTATCCTCTGTTAAAAGCCAGAGGATTTACCGCTATCACATTATATATCATCGATTGTTTCAGCTATGTGTTGTTTTTTAGGCTTAAAGTCAATAAGCAAGCATCGAATATAAAGCGTTTAATGTTAAGATAGAGGTAGCAAAAAAGTTATCTTACCATATATCGCTTTTTCTATTATATGGATTGCATTCATTCTAAGAATAGAAAGAGTTATACAAATCATTAGAGCGATTCAATGAAGCAAAAGAAAGTAAAGAAAGCAGGTTTACGCAAAGGCGGGTTTACATTTAAACAATTTTTTGTCGCTCATGATAAGTGTGAAATGAAAGTGGGTACTGATGGCGTTTTATTAGGTGCTTGGGCGCCTATCACTAAAGCAAAAACGGTGCTTGATATTGGTACGGGAAGTGGATTAATTGCCTTGATGTTAGCGCAACGTGCCCCGCAGGTTGAGCGTATTGATGGTATTGAACTTGATGAAGATGCCGCATTACAGGCGCGTGAAAATGCGCAACAATCACAGTGGAGTTCGTTAATCCATATTTATCATCATGATATTTATCAATATGCACAACAAGCGCCAACTCGCTATGATCTTATTGTGAGTAATCCACCCTATTTTGAGCCAGCGGTTGCATGCCGTAACCAAGAGCGCGAGCAAGCCCGTTATACGAAAACATTAACCCATGAAGGTTTGCTTGACAGTGCACAACAACTTATTACAGATAAAGGCCTATTTTGTGTGGTGTTACCCTATTTAATCGGTGAACAGTTTATTGAAATCTCACAAAGAAAAGGGTGGAATGTCGTACAGCGAGTCAATATTAAAGACAGTGCAGATAAGCCTTACCATCGCATATTGCTAGCCTTTCAAAGACAGTATCAAGGCGAAACTAAACCATGTAATATTGAAGAGCTGATTATCCGCAATAATGACGGTCATTACACAACCCAGTTTCAATCTTGGGTCACAGATTTTTATTTATATTATTAAAGACTAATGTTGCCGTTAATATTACATTGTTTAAGATTGTATATATTGTTGTAAATAAAGGTATATATTTAAATTATCACATTGTGTTATCGCTTTTTTCTTGGCAAATTGCAGATTGGTTGGTGATTACAACGACAGTTTTTTGTGATTCATCTCTTATTATTATAATTGAATTGAACTTCATTCTATTTTAATGCTCTAACGTAAGTAGCTCATAAAAACGAGAAGGAATAACGAGAGTAATATGACGGAGTCATTGAAAAATAGTTTGAGGCTTGACTTCGGGAGAGTCCATCTCTAATGAGCGAGCAGTTAACGGACCAAATGTTGGTCGAGAAGGTACAACTGGGTGACCAGAAAGCGTTTAACTTGCTAGTTATCCGCTATCAGCACAAGGTAGCAAGTCTGATTTCCCGTTATGTACCTCAGGGTGATGTGCCAGATGTTGCACAAGAAGCCTTTATAAAAGCCTATCGAGCTATTGGATCATTCCGTGGTGATAGCGCATTTTATACGTGGCTTTATCGCATCGCTGTGAATACAGCTAAAAATTATCTGGTAGCACAAGGGCGGCGTCCGCCTTCAAATGACTTAGATGCAAGTGATGTTGAAAATTTTGAAACATCAAACGCATTAAAAGAAATTTCGAACCCTGAGAATTTAATGTTGTCTGAAGAGTTACGGAGAGTAGTTTTTCAAACCATAGAGTCGTTACCCGAAGATTTAAGGGTTGCTATTACACTTCGGGAACTTGACGGCTTAAGCTATGAAGAGATAGCCGTTATTATGGATTGCCCTGTAGGTACAGTTCGTTCACGTATTTTTAGGGCGCGAGAAGCTATTGATAATAAGGTTCAACCATTAATACAAGAGTTATAAGATGGCTGAACCCTCATTCACTGAAGGGTACTTTTACATGCAAAAAGAGAAACTTTCTGCATTTATGGATGGCGAAGTTCTTGATAAAGAATTAATGGGATCGATTGCCCGTGATGAATCTATGAAAGAAACATGGCAACGTTACCACTTAGTTCGTGATGCAATGCGTGGTGATGTAGGAGAGGTTATCCACTTTGATATCGCAAGTCGCGTAGCACTCGCTTTAGAAAATGAGCCAGTCCGCATAAGTCCTGAACAACAGCAAGAGCAGCAACCTGCGCCTTCTCAATGGCGTCAGCACTCTTTCTTACAAAAATTACGTCCTTGGGCTAGCCAGTTAACACAAATTGGTGTTGCTGCCTGTGTGTCATTAGCTGTCATTGTGGGTGTTCAGCAATATAATGGCAACAATAGCGCTGAGGATTTCCAAGTTGATACGCCGGTGTTTAATACTCAACCTATTATGGGGAATGGGGCACCAGTCAGCTTAAATTTACAAAGTGATAATTTAGGCCAAAATCAACAAACACGTCTACAAGAGCGTAATCAACGCCTTGGACTTATGTTGCAACAGTATGAGTTAGATCGCCGTATCTACAATGCACCACAAGATGAAGTGCCTGTAGCATCGCAAAACACAACTCAGCAACAGGCTCAGTAATCATTGTGGTATCAATTTATAATTACGTGTAGGAACAATAGAGTCGTAATGAAAAAATCATGGTTATCCGCTTTACTTTTAGCGGGTTACCTATCAATACCAACACGAGCCTTGGCACAACCTCAAATAGGAAATGCCGAGGCTTTGTTGCAAAAGATGGGTAATACAACGCAAACCGCTACTTACGAATTATCTTTTATTAATATCAATTCTCAAGGTATTGTTCCTATTCGTTATCGTCATGCACTTGTCGATGGTAAACCTGTAGCACAATTAATGCAGATGGATAGCACTCGTCGAGAAATCGTGCAACGAGGGAATGAAATCAGTTATTTTGAACCAGGTTTAGATGCGTTTAGTTTGCGTAATGAACATATAGTTGATTATCTCCCTGCAATCATTTATCAAAATTTTGCTGAACTCGCTGAGTATTACAATTTTATTGATGCGGGAAGAACGCATATCGGTGACATTCCAAGTCGTGTTGTTCGTGTGCTATCAAAAAATAATGACCGTTATGAATATGTCTTATTTATTGATGAAGAGAGATATTTGCCATTAAGGGTCGATCTGCTTGATAAAAATAATGACGTTATTGAACAATTTCGGGTGATCACCGCTAATCAAAATAAAGAAATCATCAGTGAGTTAGATTCACTCAATAAAGTGAATATGCCCCCGTTATTGTTGATCCCCAAAGCCACTCAAGCACTGAATTACAATTGGCGTGTGACAACGTTACCTGAAGGATTTAAAGAGGTAAAACGTAGCAATCATCAAATTGCTGAAAATGAATTTAGTCAATCTATTTTATATAGTGACGGCTTATTCGATTTCTCCATTTATGTTAACAAAAGTGGTCAGCAATTAAATTCCCCCGAACGTGATAAAGCATTGAGATATGGTCGTAATACAATTTATACCTATGATAAAGATGGCAATGAAATTACCTTTATTGGACAATTGCCATTTATAACAGCACAGAAAATCGTCAACAGTGTGGTGTTTACCAAAAAGTAAAAGGTATAAGTTATGGTTAAAGAGTGGGCAACAGTCGTACATTGGCAACAAGGGAGGGCTTTACTACGTTATGGCTCATCGTCCGGTTGCGGGAGTTGCCAAGCTCGAGCAGCTTGTGGCTCTTATTTATTAAATAAAATAGGTCCTGAAACTGTTCATCAGTTAGAACTTCCTGTTGAGCAACCTTTAGTGGTGGGGCAAAAAGTGGAAGTTGGTATCCCAGAAAATAGTTTACTTCGCTCCGCTATGTTGGTTTATCTTACTCCTTTGCTGGGATTATTTATCGTTGCAGGGATAGCCAGCCTGTGGCTTTCTAGTGAGTTGGCTATTTTTTGTAGTGGTTTAGTGGGGGGAGTGTTAGGCTTTTTATTAGCTAAAAATATTGCCCGCTGGTGGAGTAAAGATGAAGGATTTGAACCTATTATTTTACAAATAGGACTTCCACCTAATGAATTGCAAGTACAATATCAAGAATAATGATAAAGAATGAATATGATAAAAAATGGGGCATAGGCTCCATTTTTTTGTTATTAAACTTATTTTATGGTTCTGATCTTTTTTATTGATAGATAAAAATCAAATTTCTATCTAGTGAAAGTGCAGTTACGCTGCATAAATAAAGGTAAGCTTTATCATAAATGTTTGTGTTTGATGAACGTTTCTTTGAGTATAATGTCTCTAGTGTGTAGAATGCGTCATCAATCATAACTCCTGCAATATAGAGTTTTCGCTTTGTGTCCATGAACGACGCTAAAGCCAGATTTATAGAGCAAAGCAATAGAGAAAAATAATTTCAGAATGAAAAACATACGTAACTTTTCCATTATCGCACATATTGACCACGGTAAATCGACGTTATCAGATCGAATTATTCAAATTTGTGGTGGCTTAACAGATCGTGAAATGGCTGCGCAGGTTCTTGATTCTATGGATCTTGAGCGTGAGCGTGGTATCACCATCAAAGCACAAAGCGTAACACTCAATTATACCGCTGATGACGGTGAAGTTTATCAGCTTAACTTTATCGATACGCCAGGACACGTTGACTTCTCTTATGAAGTTTCTCGCTCTCTTGCCGCTTGTGAAGGTGCTTTACTGGTTGTCGATGCAGGGCAAGGGGTTGAAGCCCAAACATTAGCAAACTGTTATACGGCGATAGATATGGATCTTACTGTCGTTCCGGTATTGAATAAAATTGACTTACCTGCCGCAGAGCCTGAGCGTGTCGCTGAAGAGATTGAAGATATTGTCGGTATTGATGCGACCGATGCAGTGCGTTGTTCTGCTAAAACCGGCGTGGGTGTAAAAGAAGTGATTGAACGTCTGGTGAAAGAAATACCTGCGCCAGAAGGCGATCCTGACGCGCCTCTACAAGCACTTATTATTGACTCTTGGTTTGATAATTACCTTGGTGTTGTCTCACTTATCCGGATCAAAAACGGTAAAGTCAACAAAGGCGATAAAATCAAAGTGATGAGTACAGGGCAAGTTTATAATATCGACCGTATTGGTATTTTTACGCCTAAACAAGTTGATACAACATCGCTAAGTTGCGGTGAAGTAGGCTGGGTAGTTTGCGGTATTAAAGATATTCTTGGTGCCCCTGTTGGGGATACATTAACAGCCGCACAGAAGCCTGCAGACAAACCATTACCGGGCTTTAAAAAAGTCAAACCACAGGTTTATGCGGGGTTATTCCCGGTCAGTTCTGATGATTATGAATCATTCCGTGATGCATTAGGAAAATTAAGCTTAAATGATGCGTCACTCTTTTATGAGCCGGAAAGTTCATCCGCATTAGGATTTGGTTTCCGTTGTGGTTTCTTAGGCCTTCTCCATATGGAGATTATCCAAGAGCGTTTAGAGCGTGAATATGATCTTGACCTGATCACCACAGCACCAACAGTAGTTTATGAAGTGGAAATGACCAATGGTGATATCATCATGGTTGATAGCCCATCAAAACTGCCGGCACTGAACAATATTGAAGAGATCAGAGAGCCTATTGCGGAATGTCATATGTTACTACCGCAAGAATACTTAGGTAATGTGATTACTTTATGTGTCGAAAAACGCGGCGTTCAAACTAATATGGTCTATCATGGTAATCAGGTTTCATTAACTTATGAAATTCCGATGGCTGAGGTGGTATTAGATTTCTTTGACCGTTTAAAATCAACCTCTCGCGGTTATGCTTCGTTAGATTATAACTTCCTGCGTTTCCAAGGCTCCAACATGGTACGTGTTGATGTCTTAATTAATGGTGAGAGAGTCGATGCACTTGCATTAATCACCCATAATGATAACGCACCGTATCGTGGACGTGAGTTGGTGGAAAAAATGAAAGAATTCATTCCACGTCAACAGTTTGATATTGCGATCCAAGCTGCAATTGGCAATCATATTATTGCTCGTTCAACTGTTAAACAGTTACGTAAAAACGTATTAGCTAAATGTTATGGTGGTGACGTTAGCCGTAAGAAAAAACTGTTGCAGAAACAGAAAGAAGGTAAAAAACGTATGAAGCAAATTGGTAATGTCGAGTTACCACAAGAAGCGTTTTTAGCCATACTGCATGTTGGTAAAGATAAATAATTTAAGGAGAAAATATGGCTAGCACGTTTGCCTTGATCCTAACGTTGGCAACGCTAATTACGGGTATTTTTTGGTGTATAGATCGTTTTAAATTAAAGCCAGCCCGTAAAGCGAAGTTAAAACGTTTACAAGAGTTAACGCAGGGAAGTGAGGATCAGCAAGAGTTAGCAAAATCGATTAATAAACCAAGCTGGGCAGAGACATTAGGCTCTCTGTTTCCTGTATTGGCGATTGTATTGATTTTGCGTTCCTTTGTGTATGAGCCGTTTCAGATCCCATCTCGTTCGATGATGCCGACTTTATTAGTCGGTGATTTCATCTTGGTTGAAAAATTTGCTTATGGATTAAAAGATCCTATTACACAAACAACCTTGATTAGTACGGGTAAACCTAAACGTGGTGATATTGCGGTATTTAAATACCCACGTGATCCATCAACTGACTTTATTAAACGGGTGATTGGTTTACCGGGGGATAAAATAGTGTATGACATGACGTCGAAGAAATTACACATTTACCCAAATTGTAATAAAGCAATATGTGATGATGAAATAGCGGTAACCTATGGTACAGCGTATCCTAGTGAATGGACATTACTGTTACAAAGTGTACCTGGTGGTCAACGTATTAGCGGTATGAAATCGATTCCGATTGAAGAGCCAATTTCTACAGCTACGCAATTTCGCCAAGAAGAGAGAATTGAAACGATTGGTGATGTCTCTCATCGTATTATGACTATTCCGGGAGATGTTACTGTACCTGAATTTATTCAACCGGGATTACCTCAAGGTACGTGGATTGTCCCTGAAGGTCAGTATTTTATGATGGGTGATAACCGTGATGGTAGTTCAGATAGTCGTTTCTGGGGCTTTGTGCCTGAGCAAAACTTAGTCGGTAAAGCGACAACGATTTGGATGAGCTTCGAGAAACAAGAAAATGAATGGCCGACAGGTGTTCGTTTCAGCCGTATTGGTGGCATTAAGTAATTTTTAACAAAATAGCTACAGCATTCCTTTCTATCTCAGTGTAGAATATGCCACTTCTTTAAACATGATTGGCTCCTGTATAAACAGGAGCCAGTGCAAACGCAACAGTTCTGTTATTCAACCCGATAATATCTCGTTGTTTTTAAACAGGTTTGTTGCGTGTGCTTCAAATTAAGTAATGGAAATTGATCGCACATGAATACTCTATTAGTTAACCAGTTACAAAAAAAACTGGGTTATACTTTTAAACAAAACGAATTACTTTTACAGGCACTTACTCACCGTAGTGCAAGTAGTAAACATAATGAACGCTTAGAATTTTTAGGTGATTCAATTCTAAGTTATGTCATTGCTAATGCGCTTTACCATCGTTTCCCTCGTGTCGATGAAGGGGATATGAGCCGGATGCGTGCAACCTTAGTGCGAGGTAATACCCTCGCTGAACTAGCACGTGAATTTGAACTCGGTGAATGTTTACGGTTAGGGCCGGGAGAATTAAAAAGCGGTGGTTTTCGTCGCGAATCTATTTTGGCCGACACAGTAGAAGCGTTAATTGGTGCTATTTTTCTTGATAGTGATATTCAAAATATCGAAAATATCATCTTAAAATGGTATGAGAATCGCTTGGCTGAAATCAGTCCGGGTGATAAGCAAAAAGATCCTAAAACTCGCTTGCAAGAATATTTGCAAGGGCGTCATTTACCACTACCTTCTTATGTTGTTGTACAAGTACGTGGTGAAGCTCATGACCAAGAGTTTACGATCCATTGTCAGATAAGCGGTATCGACCAACCTGTTAAAGGGATGGGTACAAGCCGTCGTAAAGCTGAACAAGCCGCTGCTGAACAGGCATTAATACAATTGGAGCTTGAATGAGCGAAGAACAAACCTATTGCGGATTTATTGCGATAGTCGGTCGCCCTAATGTAGGGAAATCAACATTACTGAACCAATTATTGGGGCAGAAAGTTTCTATTACTTCACGTAAGCCACAAACCACCCGTCACCGTATCATGGGTATTGATACTGATGGTGCATATCAGGCTATTTACGTGGATACCCCAGGCTTGCATATTGAAGAAAAGCGAGCCATTAACCGTTTAATGAACCGTGCAGCAAGTAGCTCTATTGGTGATGTTGAACTGGTTATTTTCGTTGTCGAAGGAACCAATTGGACGCCTGATGACGAAATGGTATTAAACAAATTAAAATCACTACGTTGTCCTGTGCTATTAGCGATTAATAAAGTTGATAACGTTACAGATAAAACCAAGTTACTGCCACATATTGGTTTTTTAAGTCAACAAATGGATTTTCTAGATGTAGTGCCGATTAGTGCTGAAAAAGGCATGAATGTCGATACTATTGCTAAAATAGTGCGTAACTGTTTACCTGAAGCCATTCATCATTTCCCAGAAGATTATATTACTGATCGCTCTCAACGTTTTATGGCGTCAGAAATTATTCGTGAAAAATTGATGCGCTTTTTAGGTGAAGAATTACCTTATTCTGTGACGGTTGAAATTGAACAATTTGTTACTAACGATCGCGGTGGATATGATATTCACGGTTTGATTCTGGTTGAACGTGAAGGCCAGAAGAAAATGGTGATTGGTAATAAAGGCGCTAAAATCAAAAAAATCGGTACGGAAGCCCGCATGGATATGGAAGATTTATTTGAAAACAAAGTTCATCTTGAACTTTGGGTGAAAGTAAAAGCGGGTTGGGCGGATGATGAACGTGCTTTACGTAGCCTTGGCTATGTGGACGATTTAAAATAGTAGGTTACTGAAGTGGAAGGCTGGCAACGTGCATTTGTTATCCATGCTCGGCCTTACAGTGAAACGAGTTTATTGCTCGATTTTTTCACTGAGAATGAAGGGCGAGTGCGCATATTGTCAAAAGGTGCGCGCGGCCGTCGCTCTCCTTTAAAAGGAGCTCTTCAACCTTTTACTCCCTTGCTCATTCGTTGGAGTGGGCGAGGTGAGATAAAAACCCTCCGTGATGCTGAGCCTATCTCTTTAGCATTACCATTAACAGGCACAGTACTTTACAGTGGTCTGTATCTCAATGAATTACTTTCTCGTGTTTTGGAAAATGGCACATCATATAGCGCGCTTTTTTTCGAATACTTATCTTGTTTGCAAATCCTTGCTGCCAGTGAAACCACTCCAGAAGCTGCTCTAAGGCGCTTTGAATTAGCGTTATTAACGCAATTGGGTTATGGCCTAGACTTTTTGCATTGTGCAGGAAGTGGTGAACCTGTTTCTGATACCATGACTTATCGATATCGAGAAGAAAAAGGCTTTATTGCCAGTTTGGTGGTTGATCACTATAGTTTTACTGGATTGGAATTAAAATCGCTGGCAAAACGAGAATTTCCTACGGCTGGCACATTGAAAGCAGCAAAAAGGTTTACAAGAATGGCATTGAAACCTTATTTAGGTGGAAAACCATTAAAAAGTAGAGAGCTGTTTCGGCAATTTGCTATTAAAAAGTGTGCGAAAAAAAGCGTATTGATAGAGGATAAATAATATTGTCTTTTTCTTCTCTATGGAATGTGTAAACTAAGGTAATACAACGTTATTTTTCAGGAGAAGAGCATGTCTGATATTCTACTTGGCGTTAATATTGACCATATTGCAACCCTACGTAATGCCCGTGGTACAACTTATCCCGATCCGGTTCAAGCGGCATTTATTGCGGAACAAGCGGGTGCTGATGGGATCACTATTCATTTACGTGAAGACAGACGTCATATTACCGATCGTGATTTAATGCTGATCAGCCAAACGGTTCAAACAAGATTAAATTTAGAAATGGCGGTAACAGAAGAGATGATTGAGATTGCTTGCCAAACTCAACCTGACTTTTGTTGTTTAGTGCCTGAAAAACGCCAAGAAGTGACCACAGAAGGTGGTTTAGACGTGGTGGGTAATGAAGAGAAAGTGGCTGATGCGATTAAACGTTTATCATTAGCGGGGATTAAAGTCTCTTTATTTATTGATCCTGACCATGAGCAAATTAATGCAGCAGATCGTGTCGGCGCTCCTTTTATTGAAATTCATACCGGTGCTTATGCTGACGCTGAAGATGAACAGGCTCAAGAGAAGGAGTTTGTTCGCATTCGTGATGCGGTAACCTATGCAGCGTCTAAAGGTTTAAAGGTCAATGCAGGTCATGGTTTGCATTATCATAATGTACAACGTATTGCTGCATTACCTGAACTTTATGAACTCAATATTGGTCATGCGATTATTGGTCGAGCGGTATTTAGTGGGCTTGCACCAGCCGTTGAAGAAATGAAACGCCTAATGAGAGAAGCGCGTCGCTAATGGCTATTGTTGGTATAGGTATGGATATCGTTGAGATATCACGTATTGAAGAGATAATAGGGCGTTCAGGAGAACGCCTCGCGCGACGTATTCTTACTGATAATGAATGGATTATATATCAATCACATAAACAACCTGTTCGTTTTTTAGCTAAACGATTTGCGGTAAAAGAAGCCGCAGCCAAAGCATTAGGTACAGGCATTCGCTTAGGATTGGCATTTAACCATTTTGAAGTCGCTAATGATGAATTAGGTAAACCAACATTGCACTTTTTAGCTGTGGCAAAAGAGATGGCGCAAAAAGCGGGAATAAATGCTATTCACGTGACACTGGCTGATGAGCAACGTTACGCCTGTGCAACCGTTATTTTAGAAAAATAACGCTTAAATTTATTCCCGATTGCGTTTGCTTAGATTTTGTCAGCGTGGTGGATCAGTACAAACTTTTCCCATAATTCATCTTGCGATTCAGTATGAGCAGGATCGATGATAATTGTATTCGTGATAGGGCATACCGACTGACAAGTCGGTTTATCATAATGTCCTACACATTCAGTGCAAAGATCAGGATTGATTTCATAAATATCATTCCCCATTGAAATGGCATCGTTAGGACATTCGGGTTCGCACATATCGCAGTTGATGCATTTCTTCGTAATTAGTAAAGCCATATCAGTCACTTAATATATA
>RWZG01000029.1_pt1 | contig 30039 bp, 35 predicted proteins | sample 2187661 | NCBI WGS metagenome assembly RWZG01 (sample SAMN10531869, study PRJNA481165) | viral metagenome | isolation source: viral particles purified by filtration and ultracentrifugation from about... | host: Nasonia vitripennis 12.1 | place: USA:Tennessee | collected 2011-04-01 | reverse complement strand
CGCTAATTTAACCGATAACGAGCAAGTCAAATTACGGCAAGACATTGAAAATTTAGTGCGTTTTACGTCGTGAATGATTTTATTTCGTGGGGATTATGCGCGCTGAGCCACGCGCTATCGATGCGATCCATTTTTAGCTAATGCAGATGTATTGTGAATATTGAACGCCTTAGCGTGGCGTAGAAGTGGTTATATTGAGGGTGCAAAAAAGCCCGCAAGCGCGGGCAAGGATGGTAACGGTTTTATCATCCGATAACGGGTGAATATTTCTGTTTAAGTCCTGCTGATTTGGTGCCTGTATTGCTAATGGCCGAGGCATTTAACGGACTGCCCGTGTTGTTATGAGTGTGGTTTGCGGTCAGTGTGGCCAACTCATTGACGACGTCTAGCGTATCTAACATACACTGCATCACATTCAATTGTTCATTACCTAAATAAACAACCGGTGCCATGATTTTTTGCATGGCGCCAGCGATACTGGAACGCACTGCCCCGATTTTTTCCTCTAACTGTTGGCCGACATTAACCGTCATATTTTTACCAACTGCCACAACCTTATTGGCTTGCGTTGCTTGGCTAAAGTCACCCTCTGCAATTTGCATAATGGCACCTGCCATTAACTTGCTTGTGCCTATCACGGTAGTTTTATCGGTGGCTTGTACGGTGGTTTCTCTGGCGATAACCGTGCGATTTTCTGTGTCGGTTTTAACTTCACGGTGCATCGATTCTTCAATGATTTTTTGGTCAGTTTGACGATGCCATGTGCCGTCTTGTGTTACCCGTTGTGATACCTCTTGGCGTTGCTGTTGCAGTTGTTCGCCTGGCTTGATGTCGGGCAAGGTATTGCCATGACTTAACACTTGGCGAATAAAAGGTTTATCTGCACGGCCATTTTCAAACGCAATTTCAACCATTGAACCCACAGGCGGATATTGAAACATTCCCGACTCATTGCCTGCCATGGGTAATGGTAACGGCACCGCGTGATAAACAGGTGCCACATCATTGCCATCGGCATCAACCATTTGCACATCAACGGCGTATTTGGGTCTAAAGGGGTCTGAAATATCCCCTGCCGTGGTATTTTCTGTCGGTGCTTCAACACGGGCAAATTTCGGTAAGTGCAACCCTGCCGAAAGTTCAGGATACGCATTATCAATTTGTTGTTGGACTATGGTGCGGTTTTCAGCTCGTCCTGTAATCACATCAGGGCTAATCCATGTTAACGTCATATTGTCGTTATCCAGCGCCACACGCTCTAGGCGTTTATCATTCACTTTCACACCAGGCCGTAAACTTTGCACCATCGGAATGGTCATTTGATTACCGGCACGTTGTTCAGAAGAGAATTGATTGTCTATTTCGACCTCTTTATCTTTCCAAAATGAATCCGCCCAACTCCCCACGAATACGTCACCATCGGGCGTTTGATACCACACATAATCGGGAATATTGAATACTTTTCCTAGGCTATTTAATAATTGATAGCCCGTGCCATTATGGGTGTAATGTGGAATTGGGGTATTCACATATTCGGCATCCGGTAACACAAAATGTAATCCGCTGTGCTCTTTTAGATAATCGGTGATCTGTTTTAAGGTAGGATGCTGAAAAGAGCACGGCCACATTCTGTCGAATACACCAACTAACTCCCGCACAAACAATTTTTGAAAACCATTTTGTGACGGTTGCGAACGTTCTACGTAACCCGTGAAATACCGTAAGAGTAAATCAGTGTAGCCAATATCAAGGCGCACCAATTTACCCGTGTAATCGGTATCGGTTTTAGCCGTAATAAAGCCACGGCCACATTGCGATAATTCCAGCACCATTTTAACGTCGACAAGGTGCGTTTCATCACCGGATAAATAAAGTCGATTAATTGGTTTCATCTTTTAATCTCCCAAAGCATCATTAACTGGCTTCAATACATTTTTCTCAAACCAGCTTAATTCCTGCTCTTGTTCTGGCGTTCCTTCGCCATTGGCTTTTGACTTATTACTCATATTTTGTGTTTTGGCTTTAACTTGCCCTGCTGAACGACTTTCGCGTTTTTCGGGTACGGATAAATGCTCACGTAAAGTAAAGGTGACTTGCCAGGCTTGTTTACCGTCCATCTTTGACGCATCAATGCCGTTAGTGAATGTGCCAAGACGAAAATTAATCGCGCTAGCCATGCGGTTGGCGACACGGTAGCGTTTTAGTAGTCCGTTCTCTTTGGCTTCTGCTAAGGCAAATAAACGGGTTAGCGTTTTTTCTTCGGTGAAAGGAATAGTGCCCGTAATGCGGAGTTCTTTGGGCTTAATGCCCTGCTCACTATTGACGGTACTTGAGGACTGCCCTGATTGGTCTTTGTCCTGATACATCATCGAGGGGGTGACGGTCAGGTTTTTTAATAAAATGGCTTCACCGTCCAACGCCAACGTAATGATTTGGCTGATTTTCGGTGTGTTATTTTCGTAAAGTGGTGTCTGTGTCATGCATCATTCCTTTGATTGCATCAATATCGCCCGCAAAAAGCGTGGCCAAGGTATAAACCGCATCTTGTTCAGGGATTTCTTTTTTCATTTTATCCGCTAATTCTGCGCCGTTACCTTTTCCCTGGAACACCCAAACCGTGGTTGATTTTCCCAGTAAGCCCGCCAATGAATCAGCCATGCCTTGCAAGATATTTTTTCGACTTTCAGCAAATCCTTTTACGCTAGAAAGTAACCCCGCCACACTTGCCCCACTTGAGGCTTCACTTTTTGCTTTTTCAATTAATACCGCATTGATTACCGCACGGCTATTATTGGTTGATAACGTTTGAGGTTCAGGAATACCGGCTAACGTTTTAGCGGGTATCTGCATTTTGGTGATATTCAAGCTTTCGGCTGTTTTGGCCATACGTTCAACTTGGCTAAACACAGGTAAAGGCAATACTCCCGAAAAGCCTTGAATTGCATTGATAAACTCGTCATGGGTACGGGCGCAAATCATCGTCACCACAATATCAACCTCACCCGCCCCCTGAATTTTATTCGCAATATAATTAATTGCATTGGTGGGACTTAAATAACTGCCTGTGGCAGTATTTTGTCCGACACCATAAATAAACGGGTGAACGGGTAATAATGAACAGGTAATGCCCGTTATATCGCCAGAAAGTGCGAATCGCTTACGTTGCCAATGGTTAGTCATAAATATAGACTCCTAAAGCTGAGCCATAGTTGCTATCAATCATTTTCAACTTTTTACCGTCTTTAGAAACAATAAAATCCCAATACCCTTGTTGCCCCATAGGAACACCTATCCTAATTTCAGGGATAGGTGGTATTAAAAATCCCGTATAAGTTTTATCTCCACTTTGACGTTGAACAAAAACAAGCTTCCCCAAAATATTTTCTGTTAATGTAATTTCCGTCACCGCTGACTCACCGTTAAAGTCGCCAATTTTTCGCCATATTGCATTAACGCCCTTACGTTGATAACGCTCATCACCTTGCACTTGCGTTAATGCCCCTACATCTACCGCATTTAGATGGATATCCTTATTCAGCTGTTTACCATTCACTTTTCGAGTATTAGGCACTCGTCCATTGGCATTGTTATTAGCATTATTGGCTGTGGTTTGTGCAGTATTGGCTTTAGTCACCGCACTGTTTGCCGTATTTTGCGCATTGGTCGCCATGGTTTTGGCTTCATTGACTTGTGCGGGGGTCGATGCGCCCACATCGCCCGCGTTTAAGGTAATATCCGCATTCAACTGCTTACCATTCACTTTACGGGTATTAGGCACACGGCCATTGGCATTGTTATTAGCATTATTGGCTGTGGTTTGTGCAGTATTGGCTTTGCTCACACCATCATTGGCGGTCTTTTGGGCATTGTCGGCTTTCGTAACCGCACTGTTTGCCGTGTTTTGCGCATTGGAGGCCATCGTTTTGACTTCATTGACTTGTGCGGGGGTAGCTGCCCCCACATTTCCCGCATTTAAGGTAATATCTTTCGTACCATCAAACGGCACCCCCGAAATTTTGCGCGGAGTCGCCAGCTTTTGTGAGGCAACGGCCGTTCCTGTTGAAGGTAATCGCGTATTGGCATTGTCGTTAGCCGACTTTGCTGATGCCATTGCGTTATTATGTAAATCGGTCACTAATTTTTGTGTTGGGGCTAATGCCTGACTAGTGCCCGTTTTATCCGTCAGTTGAGTAAATCCTTTGGCCGTTAATGTTGCATCAGGGTGATTACGAGACTGAGCATGTTTCTTTAACGCATCATCTAATTGCTGAAAATCCAGTGTTCCTTTAGGGCGTAAATCGGTAACTTTTCCGTCCGCTGAAATCGACGCTATCGCAAACACAAAATGTGCAAAATTTGCATTATCAATATAGTTTTTTAAATCAGGTTTGACGGTCAGCTTAATGTGGGTTTGCCAACGACTGGTAATATTGCCCTGGTAACTCACATCAGCATAAACTTTGGTATTTTCCGCAGGCACGGTGATATTTTGGTTTGTGATTAATTCCGCCCGTAAACCACCGATGTATCCAATACCTTTTGTGACAAAATATTGATTCCCTGTCTTAGCTACTAAAAACGCATCATCAAAAAAAGAGGCCTCACCGTAACTATCGGTATTAACTAGGCGTTGCATTTCATCGATGCCAGAAAGTCTTGCAGTAAAATCAATCTGCCACATTTCTGCAGGTGTGGTAATGGCGGTTTCTTTGCTTGCCCCTAAATACTCCAGCAAGAAAGAGCGGGTTAACACGTTGCCCTGTTGCCCTGCTTGGGTTTTAATTTTTCGTTGGGTAGGCGCATGCACAATCATCGCTACCGTACCGGATTTTTTATTTAATAGCCCAATCCAGTTAAAATCAAAATCTCCAATTTCGGCACCGATAGTCACCGAATAGGCCACGGCATTTTGATTGACGACGCCCGTTTTATTCACGGTTTGGCGATGCATGATATATTTTGCATCGGGCAGGCCTTCATTGCGGTCAATCGGTTTTTCAATCTCTAAATTCGGGATATGTGCAAAGACGAACTCGTCTAACACAATCAAGTTTCCATCAATCGACTCTTGGGCTTTCCAGCGCTCAAATGCCGTTGTAATAATAGATTGTGACATTTGTTACTCTCCTTGTAACAGTGATGCGCCAAAGGTCTGATATTCACAATCAGCCCAACCAAACCGCATCACTAATTGATTATTGGTGATCACTTCAAAACGATAACGGCGACACGTGCGCCCATACTGGCGAATAATGCCCATCAACAAATCGGGGTTGCCTGCGATTTGTCCGTCACTGACCCGTAAGATAATGACATCCCAGTCAATATCCGGCTGACGCTCTAACAGCTCGACATAGCCCACGCCTAAGCGCTCAAAAATAGCAATAAAACCACTGACCGACCCCGCATCACGGGCATTAATAAAGGCAAATTTTACCCGCTTGCGAAATAAATCTAATGGCTCCCCTTTAAAACGGTGAATATCACGCTGATAGGCCAGCACTGATAACAATTCTTCTGAGCAGGTTTCTGCGTCCAATTGTTTGAGTGGCCATAACATCCAGTCATAAACACCCGACCAAAATTTACGCACCGCATTTAACAGTTTTGCGGGTTCGCCTTTGTTCATCCATGACGGCAAATTTAAGCCTTTTAATCGTTCCTTGAAATCAGGCATCTTGTAGCTCCACGGTCAGCGATTTTAAACGGGGCACACTCAATTCACTGATGATATCCGTTTGATTAAATTGCAGGGAATCAACCAAGGAAAAATGGCGGTGAATTTCACGTCCTAGATTAGAAAATGAAAAACGCGAGTAGGGCCATGTTTTTTTCACGTCATAACTGGTGTTTTCACGAAACGCACAACGCACTAAATTTTCAATGTCTTGCCGTAATTTGACTTGCTCGTTATCGGTTAAATTAGCGAGATTTTGCACAAATACCGTTAACTTAATGGCATGGTGTGTTTCAGGCATGGGCATGCACTGCATATCATCACCGTGCCCGTGATGCCCTTGTGTGTTGACATAATCGTTAACTTTGTCTATAAACGGCTGACTAATGACGCCACTGTCTAACAATAAATAAGCATTGGCGGTACCCGCGCCTCGAGGCGCATCATGCAAAAAGAAAATGCGGTCAATACTCAAACCGACGACACTGGCAATCATGCCTTGATATACCGCGTCAGTGTGGTAGTTCCCCACTAGATTATATTGATTACGGCAACGGTCACGTAAATCATCATCGCTCTCTTTATCCGCACCTGGCACCAATAACCAATTTTCCTCGTTTTGCGCTCGTTCAATGCCTGGCACGGCAACGGGAAGAATACGAAAATAGCCTGGTGCCAGATTAAAGGCTCCGCCTGCGTCACTGGCATCAACCGCAATCAAGGCAGACTCTTTTTCAATCGTCACGGTTTCCGTGGTCACCACACTGTAAATCTGCCCGTTAATGCGCTCTGTCTGCACGATAGTACCCGCTGGCACCGTAACACTATTTTGCCCCGCGATTCGGTAAAAACGCACTTGTCCTTTGGCTTTGGTGGCGGGCTTACGTTGCAGGTTAACGCCCCAGGCAAACATTTCCAGCCATGAGCCCGATGCAGTAGCCAGATACATATTGGTGAACACCAAATTAATCAAGACATCTTTGAGCCACTGAACGGGCGTAGTGACAAGAGTATTAATTAAGCGCCAAAATGGTGACATATTGGACGTATTGGTAATTAAGCCTTCTTCTTTCACAATGTCGTTAAATTGCTGATTAATTTCATCGGCAGTAATCGGCATGCCGTTATCTTTTAATGCCGACTCGTAGTCAATTTGTGGACGTTGTTTATTCGCCATAATTCACCCCGACACTAATACGGCCAAAATCATAAGTATCTGCGGTCACCCATAATTTTTTTACGTTTTCTTCATCAACAATAATGGTGCCTGGAATAAGTCGCTCATCATCTTCAACCAGTAACACAATCTGCATACGAATATCAGCGCGCAAGGTTGGGCTACGTTCGGCCACTAATTGAGTGGCTAAACCACTCTCAATAATCGCATGCGCAATATCTTGCGTAATACTTTGGCGGTTATTACACAATATCGGCTCAAAGCCCGCATTGAGCGTGAAATCACGCTCTGTTATCAGTAAATCAATATATTTCGCCTGTTCCATGGCATTATCCTTAATTCAACGCGCCCCACTCTTCCAAATCCGCAGGTGTCATCACATTGCCATTATTAATCGTGATATTTCCATATTGCCTGCGGTTATCAACGCTCGTTTGATTGTTATTGATCTCTTTACTCAAACCACCTTTGTTAATGCCTTTTAACTCACGCCCTGTTAATAATGACGGCTGATAATCAAAACGGCGGTTTTGATGGTTCACTCCCATATCCGTTGGAATAATAGGTGATGGGGTGTTAGTGACCGATGTTTGCGTTTCTTTTAAATCAATATTCACACCAGGAAGATAATTTAACTTACTGGCCACCGCATTAAATACACTATTAAAAGATTTACTGAGCCAGTCCCATAATCCATCAAATACCCCTTTTATAGATTGAGTTATACCGTTAAAACTGTCAGCGATAGAAAAGTTTTTAAACCAATTGCAAAGCGCGTCCCAACCATCGGCAATCACACCCCACACTGCAGAAAAAAGTTGTGATGCGTTGTTGCAGATATCAATAAAATATTGCACAGGCGACAGTGAGAAAAACCACTGGCACACGTCGCTCCATCCGTTCATGATGTCCGTACCGAGTGTGTCCCATTTTTTACCAATCCATTTCGCACTACGGATAAAAATATTGGCCATCATCATGACTAATTTAATCGTCATTCTAAACGGGAACGTCAGCACCTCAATGGCTTTAGCAACGGTTTTACCAAATGCCTGCCCCGCAACTTTAGTTTTATTGAGCGACTTTTCTGAAAACTGGATGGGGGTCAGTAAATCCGTAAACCATTTAAAAACGCTTTTTACCGCATCCCATACCCCACCCAATGCATCACCAATTTTTTTAAACATCGGAGACATGGGGGTCATCGAACCAAACGCCTCCGTAAAGCCTTGCACAAATCCTTTAAAAAATGCTTTGATGGGTTGCCAAAATTTCACAACGGCGATCGCAATTAAGGCAAACAAGCCGATTAATAATAAAACAGGCCATGTAATAGAGGTAAATCCTAATGCTGTGGCAAACGAGGCCATTTGGGTGATGTTTAAAAATCTCGTTAATTTGGCGAGGGAACCACTAAAAAATCCTGTGGCTTTTGTCACTAAATCGTATTTGCCTTTCATCAAGGACAATAACACTCCGCCCGTTTTCCACAATGGCAAAATACCGACCCATAGCAATCGACCAACCCCCAATACGATATTGGCCATCGCCCCCATGGCCGTAAATGCAATAAACCCCGCCACCACATAACCAATAGCACGGGCAATATTGGGGAATAGCTTCAACCAACGCACGAGTATTTTCCCCATATCAGCAATTTTATTCACCAGGGGCACAATCACGGGTAACAGTGTCATGCCCACGGCAATGCGGATAGACTCCCAAATCGACAATAACCGCTCCCACGGATTAGCCAACATACTGGCCATTTCTGTGGCACGTTTCATGCCATCATCACCGCCTAATGCGGTAATATTTTTACGTAATACCTCGACGTTATTAAACAGTGATTTCACGACAATAGCGGAATCGCCAAATGCGTCCTCAATTTCTTTTTGAGCCTTTAAATTACCTGCAATGGACTTGCCATATTTTCCTTGTAACTTTTCCAGCATTTCAGGCATCGTCAGCATTTGCCCTGACGCATTAACAAACGATAGACCGAGTTTTTTAGCCCCGTCCGTTGCCCCTGACAGAAACGACTCATACGCGCTACTGGATTCTGTGCCTAATGAACGTTGCAACTCGCCTAATACGGCTAACTGTTCATCAATACCGACACCAAATTGCGTACCTGCAGAACGCGCCCCTTCCATCAAATCAGTAATTTCAGCCATCGACGTGCCGAAGGTTTGCGACATAATAACGGCCTTGCCTGCCAGCTCTTCTGCGAACGTCACTTTGCCCACGCTGTCGGCGTAGCCTTGAAACTGAGAAAACATTTTGCCCATATAGGCATTGGATTCTTCAGCTGTAGTTTTTAGTGCTGATGCCGTAATGTTGCTGATTTTGGTTAGCTGCGGGAGTTCATTATCTGAAATGCCACTAATGGCCTTTCGGATAGAGAGAGAGGACTCAACGAATTGCACCGCCGATTTACCGTATTGCGCACTGAAAGTGAGTGCTTCATCGGTGATTTTTTTCATTGCACCATCATCAACACCCGTGACTTTCGCCATATCAAGGGCATCTTGAATCGCTAACGCGGGATCTAAGACGTTTTTTAACGCAAAGACGGAGCCAGCCAAGCCCGCCCCGCCGACTGCGATATTTTTAAACGCCTGTTGTGAGGTTTCAGCAAATTGAGTCACACCTGCTTGCACGGCCTTCAAGGGCTGAGTGACTTTATCAATCATGCTGAGTGTAAAATCTAATGTACTCATCATTCACCCTTGAAAGCTAATGCAATGCCATTTGCGACCGCGATGCGGTGATTTTCTGTGAAGTGATTATCTAGCCAAATTGCGCATGCGAAGCTGTCTATATCATCCTGCTCATGAGGGAGATAGTGCCGTCGTAACGCCATATATTGTCCGAGGGCACTGCGTTCAATCGCTTCGACTCGCGCCGTTAGTTTTTTAGTTCAATATCCAGTTTTGGCGCATATTCTGAGTTTACTTTTTCCAGTAACTGCATTGCCGAACCAGGGATATTTAAAATATCGGTTAAGGCTTCTTTGCTTTCAGGGGCAATAATTCGGCGCAAATAGGTAACAGTAGGCGCCACTTTATCGTCGGCAGAAATCGCATTTAACCAGCCATTGTACGCGGTCATATTGGGTTCAAAAACCAGCTCTTTGCCCATCACGACTAAAGTAATTGTGTTTTTCTTGGTACTCATTTTTCCATCCTTTGACGAATTTCGTCCGTTAATTGGTTGTGCCTCACAGCACATTTTCCGTAAATTTCAACATATTCTAATAATACAGTGGCTAAATCCGCCCCAGTATTACCGTTTAACTTTGGTAATGTTGTCGGGCATTTTGTCAGTAGATTTTCCTGATAGGGTACGTTCGGCACTGTCGATTGCTTCGTTGTACATCCTGACAAAATCATCACTAACACAAAGGTTAGTGAACACAGGCTTAATAATTTCGGTGCGTATTTCAGGCGGTTGCACATTGGCGAGTTCCTCTAATTTATTTTCTAACGTCCTTGCTGATTGATTCGCTAAATCTTGTTGAGCCTTTAAACTGGCGTTATTGACTTCATTCGCCGTTTTTAATGCGACTAACTCAAGGCTGTCTTGATACCAACCCTTAACCAGCCAGCCCGCCGAAAAAGCCAGAATAAACGCAAAGAAGATCGCCGTTGCTTGTTTCATATCCGATTAAACGCCGTTTCAAAAACCTTGTCTGAATAAGGCTGTTCACCGTTTTCAACCTGTACAATCGCTTTTGCTAAAGAAATAACGGTCTCTTTGTCGTATAAATTCAAGCACGCTTGGCGATTAAATCCGGTTTCTTTGCACACACGTTGGATATAGTTTTCAGTGTGATTATTATCCGATGCAGGTGCCCAACGTTCGATAATTTCTTCAATAGTATCTATTTTCCCACAACCCACATTTTGCTTACCATTGTATTTTGAGTAAGTCTGCAATAGTTTCATCAGTGCTCTAATACCGAATTCGGGCGAGATAAATTGCACAAATTGAGTATCATTTTGCTCTGCAGACATTCCCTGCCATTTAGAAGCACCATGACGGATATTGCCTGGATTATTATTACGAATTCCGCGTGTCATTTTTTTAACTTCCCTGTTAATAAATCACTGCCTCGTTTTTTCAGCCACAATTCCACTAACTGAAAGCCTGCAATGCCTAATGCTGAGCCTAACCCCGTAATGGCCAGTGGCGAAATACCAGGGATCCAAATCAGTAATGCTCCCGCCATTAATGACACCGCTGAACCTAAAATAACGCGTCCAATAAAAAGACGTAGCGTAATAGGTTCACTCCCTGACATCATTTTACCAATAGCTATCAGTGCCCCTAAGATAATCAGTGAAATCAGTGTTTTATTATGTTCTTCCATGAACATGTCCTTTATTACAGTTTGTCTGTTAATTCAGACTCTAAGTATGGAATACCGTTAATACGCACAAAGTCCGGTGAGGTGACAATAAATTTAATTTTATGCGTCATCACAGCACCGCCTTTCGGGTCAACGTCTAAAATATCGGTGACGTTTAATTTACAGCCGAAAGACTCAACCTTAAGTTCCTCCGTCCCCGCTTTCGCGTACCACATCAAATCGACTAAAGGAATGGCACGCCAAGAGCCAGCACTACGGGCTTTAGCGGTAATGACGTTGAGGTATTTAGTGGATAATTCCAGCTCACCCTCTGCCGACACATCCCCATTCACATAACCATCAGGCACACCATTCGTTTGAGCGACACCTGTATTGTCTGTAATCGATAGACTGACTTTCTCAACATGAACTAAATCACCGTCGATATTAAAATCAATCGACTGCCCCGAAATCCGTTTTCCGCTCATTATTCATTCTCCAATGACGTGTCTAACAGGATACCAATGGTGATCCCTTTCGGGCATTCATAGGTTCGCACCGTGATATACACTTCAACGTTATTTTTGTTTTTCCATGTAATAACCACATCACCCTCTTTTGGCGGTTTCACTTCACCAGGGAAACTTACTCCGTTAATTTGCGTACTGCGTGACATTTCACGTAATACTTTGGCAAAGTAGGCTTGATGGGCTTCAATACTGGATGGGGTGCTGTTTAAACTGCGGTCGGCAATTTTAGCAATGGCACGAATACGCACTGTGCGCGCGACTTTATCAACAACACGCAAGTTTTCGATTGACTGATAATCACCGCCTTCAACGTCTAATGTGCGACCGTCAGACCAATAAATGCCGTCATAGTCTGGATACCACATCGGCACACTAAAACGCTGTTTTTCCAATGCCTGCAGTGTTGCTAAATCAAGGCTTTTACCCGTACCGTCGAGCGGTAAATACGCACTACCTAAATCGGTTAATGCGCCTGTTTTGACTCGTGCGGGGCTATCAGCAATGGTCACTGCACGGTTACATAATCGCCCTGCTAATGCTCCCACTTCATTACCCCATAACATTGGTACTAATTGAATGGAGGGTTCCGCTTCCCCTTTTGATAAAGCAGACAAGCGTTCAACATAGCCTGACCACGTTTCATCGTCTTGCGTTGCACCGACACCCAAAATGGCAAACAGCCAGCGCCCATGTTTAGCAATTAAATCCGAGCGTAAGGATTTAGCCGATTGAATAACGGCTTTCGTCGCATCACCCACTAATACGTAGCCTTCACAACTGGCGACCACTTGTGCATCCATCACCGCGTCAACAAATGCCAATTCTTCGGCATCTTCTGCTAATACATGCACATAACCTGACCAGTTTTGACCTGCGTTACGCATAGCCGATAACACGTTACTTTTTAACGGGCTATCTGGCGTTCCTAACACCTCATCGAAATCGGTTTGCGTATTGACCGCAATAGTTTTACCAATATTGGTTTTTCCTTTACCAATAAACAGCAAAATGCGTTCAATTTCTTTTGTTTCGCCTTGCAGTTGGTTATGTTGATTAACCTGAACAGTTGGCCACATAGTAAATTCCTTTTTTATGCACCGTAGCCGATGCCTTGAAGTTGTCTCTCTAACGCTTTGATAAAATCTTCATCACTGATGCCTAAAAACTCACGACTGGGGATATCTACCTCCCAACTGGTTTTTTTAGGTTTATTTTGTAAAAGACGAATTAATAACCCCGCCTGAAAAAAACGCATCTTTCCCGCAATCTCTTTTAAAGGAGGCTTTACCCAACGCTTTCCTTTTTTGACTTTATAGCCCAACGCCCGTAATTTTTTGGCTTGTTTCGGTGTTGCGGTAGGTTCTGGCTTCTTCTCACTCGTTGCTTTTCGGATATTATTATCGTTGGCATTTTTACGATTAATTTTTGCTGTCATACCATATTGCTGGCTATATCCCACGACACCAGCACCCACAGGTTTACTGCCATTGCGATAATTTCCGCCCCCGAGATAAATGCGGACTACGCCTTTTTCGGGAATTTCACGAATTTTTAATAGTTTAGGCATTTTACGGAGCATCTTTTTTTTGTAGTTACCATGTCGCCCTTGCCAAGCCTCACCATCAGGTGTCTGCTGATTTTTTACCGCGCGTTTTGAAGCAACAATCACACCATATTTCGCAATTCGCCAAAGTAACCGCTGGCGTTTTTTCGGTGGTAATTCCAACTTTTTAAGCTGTTCTCGTAGCTTTTTTAATTGTTTTTCGTTTAATTGCCCTTGAATGCTCATTTCACACCACGGGGGATCACATCAATATTTTCAGCAAATAACACTTCAGGATTGGCTAATGACCAACGTTTACCGTCAAATGGCACGAGGCCTTTCTCATCTTCTTTTAACACAATGGCATCACTTAATTTAAGGGTGACTACAACCATCGCGATATCATCGTCAATCACATCAACATCAATCGTCGGTGGTTCATCATCGAAATCAGGTTCGGTAAAATCCGTTTCTAAATCTTGATACCATGCCTCAATTAATACGGGGATATAACGTGTATCAATTTCACGATAAGGCCAACGTCCCCACGCAATTACCGCATCATATTCTTGCGTTAAAATTTGATATTGTTTTTCGCCTAAATCATTGTGAGCGCGTTTAAATGTAATATCATCCATCTCACTACTAAATTCGGTTGCAAATACAGGTTCAGGCAAATTTTCACGTAAGAACGCCGTCAATTTTTGTAGTCGGGTCATATCATTTTTACCGTAATGCGAGGCAACTGTTTCATATTGCGAATAACAAAAGTTGATTCCGCTAATAATCGTGATCGTAATTCGTCGCTTTCTTGCTGTGGATTGGGCGCTCGACTGACAATCGACAAATATTCACCCAATAAATCCGCTTTTGCCCTGGCATAAACGGCTTTTTTATATTGCGCACAAAGGGCATTCACCCCTTTTATTTTTGCGCCTGGGGCGTCTTTTGCCTGATTAACACCTTTTGATAGCCAATAACTTTTTACGTCTTTTAATTCACAATTAATTTCTGTGACCGTGGTTAATAATGCATCAGCAATAAAATCAGCATCGATATTGGCGGGAATAGCGCGACTTTTTTGAAAATCACCTAAATTTAAATCAGGCCAAAATTCATCATTTGTCAGTTCTTCATTTTTATAGGTAATGCCATCGCCATTTAACATATTATTCGTCCTGTGTTACTTACTGGCTAAAAATTAATTTCAATAACAAAATAATAATTTTTAGTGAAATAACCGTTCCCCAATTAATTGGTACTGATAAATTAATATCTGCTGATCCACAAAACCAATTCCAAATTAATAACAAAAACCATGCATCTATTAGCACTAAGCAGATAATTATCGGAATTATTACAATGAGTAGGATAATATTTACAATTAATTCCATTTAATAATCTCTGCATATTTAAATAAAAAACGGGCGAACAGGTTTCCACGACCAATAACAATCAAATTGTTTTGTCTCCACCCTGCCCATTTTGGCTTGCGGTAGTCTTTACTCTTGCTCTAATGCCCGTAATCGTGAAGCGATACGTAAACGATGCGTTTTAACCCCACTTTTCGGGTTTAATTGATGCGCCCTGGCAAGATAAGCATCGGCTTGATTCAGTGTATCGACACAATCAATCGCGCTAGCTCTTACATCGCCAACATCGCCTTTTAATAACTCTAAGGCGTGGAATTTAAACCACTTCGCCTGTATTTTTTCGTGAACTCGCCAAATTTCCGTGACATTCTTAAATGTCCTTGAAAAATAAGGCTCAATGGGGTTTCCTGCTTCCGCTTCTAACTGTGCCCATGCGAGTATTGTGTCAGCCACAAAAGCAGGGAAACCGCTTTTAAAATTGTCGGGGGTGCGCTGTCCTTGCGCTATGGCAATATCTGCCCAGTCCAATCCTTTATCGAACTCCCCCACATCAAATAGCCAAATGACGCAATACACAAAAATCGGGTTTTGATACACCTCGCCTTCATCTAAATAGCGTTGTGCCGTCGGTAGATACATAGGCAATAATTCGTCTCGTTTCATTGCCACACGTTCATACGTTTGATTCAGTGCTCGCAGTCGTTTGACATCCCGCTCAATGGCACGCGCTTGAAGATGCATACTTTCACCGTCAGCAATAGCAATAGCCTGTCGCTGTTCGAGCTTTTGTTGCATTTCAATTTTTTGCCTGTGTCTTTGAGCAGGTGATAGCATGACGCTTAACCTTCTACTTTTTCAGTTGGTTCAGTTACTTTACCGATGGTGACAGCAGACTCATCAATAGCTGCATAAAGTTCTGGCTGTTCAAGGGCGTAACCTTCATTACGTAGATATTTATTTTCGTACTGCTTGCGGTCTTCAACAAATTCTGCTTTACGCTGGCGTGTATTACGTTGCGTATAAATATGTAGATTTGTTGGAATAGTGACCACCATACGCTTGCCTGGCATAAATGGCGGAACCATAGCTGGACGTCCTGCAATTGTAGAGCCTAGCATTTGAGCAGCAATTTTCTCCGTTGGCTTATCAGCACCTTGATATAAGCGATATTGTTCTGCTGAAACTAAATCGGGTCCTACCATGACCACAAGTCGTGGATCATTTCTGAACTGTGGCGGAATGCAGGTGTTAATCAAATCTGACGCCATAGCATCTAATGAACGATAATCGCCATTATCATCTAATGAAATAGCATCCGTCAGAACCTGAGAGCCTCCCTTCCACTCTTTAGCAATTTGATGCCAGCCTTTATTAACATCTTCACCATTAGGGTATTTTTCTGCATTGGTATCTTCAGCAATATGATTACCATTCCAACCAATACGGATCATATCAAGGGCAAATGATTCTTGAATAAAGGCTTGCATACGATTAATAAATTCATTTTCACCGCCCGCATTAGCCCAAACTGATAACATCTCCCACGGCATAAACGCCCCAGAATCTGTTTCAACCAATTTGTACTCATTGCCTTCAACACCGACTTTACGACCAAAACGCCCTGTCTTTGAACGTCCAGTAAAAAGACCTGGGTTACCGACTGGAACAACCTGCCCAACTAATTGATCAACGTCAGCCACCGTAATCAATTTCAAAAATTCGGCAGACTCCAATAACGCATCTCGTAGCTGTGTATCTTTAGGGTCTGTCAGCCCGAAATATCGATTAACATTGGCGACGCCACAAGATGCCGAAAAAGCCCTTTCATAAGCATCTAAAAGCTCACGAATTCGTTGATTATTTAATGACATCACTTACCCCTTACACTAGGTTAGCAAAGCGTTTTTCTTTACCGCCACGTGGATTTTTCCCAGGGATACGCGATGCCACTGTATCCAACTTGCTAAATTTACCTAAAATGGAAGATAAGTTATCTTTCAATTGTTTAAATTCAGGTGTATCAACAGCATCTTTGATAACTTCCACATCATCTTCAACATCATCTACTTTTTCTGCTGTTGAAATTAGTTGTGTTTCAATTGCGGTAACACGAACTTCAAGTGCAGATAATGCCTCAGCCAGTGCTTGCATTGCATCACTAGCGCCTGTTTCTTCGGGTATATCATCAACACTTGGCTCTTCAATATTGAAGATACTACGCCAGCCCTTTCCCTTAGCCATCTTTTCTTCCTTAAACTGTTTTACTTCATCAAACACTAATGGTTTTAGTGCACCATAACGAAACTTCTTACCGTTTTTATTAAACTGTAATCGGTCAGTGCCAACGCTGGCAGGTGAACACGTTACCCCTAACCCTTCGAGATAGGTTTTCCCTGTCCCCCGAAAATTACCTGTTGGGGTAAATTCCGCTGAGGTAAAGAGCAATTGACCATCGCGATTGGCTTGTAATAAATGCTGATTAGGACGCAATTGCGCATAAAGCTTTAATGTTCCTTCTTCGTCGCGTTCCGCTTTTAGCGCTAACACTTCCCCCATTGAACCAAACCAGCGCTCATGCTCAGGCCAAATGCATGCAGTATATAAATGACGGTCATAGAGTTCTGCAGACTCTAAAATCCAACTTTCCTCAATAATTCGACCATCTACGGTATCGCCCGCAGTCGCAATACAGAGCCAATTTGTCATTAATTGTGACATTACATAGCATCCCCCATCCGTGGGTATTTTTATCAATTCCGTTTGAGGTAACAGTATTGCGAAATTCCATAAAATGGGCGAATGGTTAAATTTGGATATGGCGTATAACCAAATTCCTCCCAACGCCAGATAGAATCTGACTAGGCATAATGTTTTACATTATGGCGAACTCACGATATTCAGATGAATTAATAGGAGTAGCGAAATCGCTGTACCTGCGACGCTATACTCCTGCAGAAATTGCAACCGAACTTAATTTGCCGAATCGGCGGATCGTTTACTATTGGGCTGAAAAAGGGAATTGGCAGGATTTACTCAGTCATGAATCGGTTTTAGATGCGATTAATCGACGCATTATTTTGCTCAGTGAGCGAAATAATAAGACCGTTTTTGAACAAGAGGAATTAGACCGTTTAATTAACCATCATATCAAATTGATGGCACAACAAAATAAACACGCCGAGAAGCTGGCACAGGCAAAAGCACAAAATCAATCTGGCTACTCAAATGACAATGAGTCTGACGATGGCGAACCAAGGAAGAAAAAACGCTATCGTAAAAATGATATTTCCGAATTAACAGAAAAACAATTTCAGCAATTTGCTGACAATATGCTGTTTGGCTATCAAAAACATTTACGCAATAACATTAAAAAATCTATTCGTAATATATTGAAATCACGCCAAATCGGAGCGACTTGGTATTTTGCATTTGAAGCGCTGGAAAATGCGGTACTCACAGGTGACCCGCAAATTTTCTTATCCGCATCAAAACCGCAAGCTGAGGTTTTCCGCTCCTATATTGTCAATATTGCAGAGCAATTTTTCGGCATCACATTAACAGGTAACCCAATTCGTTTAAGTAACGGGGCAGAACTCCGTTTTCTTTCTACCAATAAAAACACCGCACAAAGTTATTCCGGTCATTTGTACTGTGACGAATATTTTTGGGTACCGAACTTTAAACATTTAAATGAAGTTGCTAGTGCGATGGCGACCCATGATAAATGGCGCACCACCTATTTTTCTACGCCTAGCTCAAAAACCCATCCCGCATACCCATTCTGGACAGGTGACGAATGGCGCGGAAATGAAAAAGAACGCAAAAATGTTAAATTTCCGACATTTAAAGAGATGCAGGACGGCGGACGAGATTGTCCTGATGGTCAATGGCGTTATGTCATTACGCTGGAAGATGCGATTAAAGGTGGTTTTAACTTAGCATCCATTGATAAGTTGCGTAATCGCTATAACAAAGACACGTTTAATATGTTGTATATGTGTGTCTTTGTCGATAGTGGCGCATCTGTATTTAAATATAACGATTTAGAAAAATGTTGGGTTGATGTGGGGCTATGGGAAGATCACTTTCCTGATGAACCGCGTCCATTTGGTAATCGTGAAGTTTGGGGCGGTTATGACCCTGCCCGTTCGGGTGATACCTCCGCCTTTGCTATTTTAGCACCTCCTTCTGTGCCTGGTGAACGGTTCCGTGTTCTGGCCGTTTATTACTGGCAAGGTATGGCATGGAAACATCAAGCAAAAAAAATCCAAGAACTTTATAGTCGTTATCGCTTCACCCATATCGGCATTGATACGACAGGTATCGGTCATGGTGTCTATGAGATGGTGCAAGATTTCGCACCACGCGAAACAATGGAAATTCGTTATAGCCTCAGCATGAAAACCCAACTGGTTTTAAAAATGGTCGATTTAGTCGATGAAGAGCGCATCGAATGGGATAGGGAACAAAAAGAAATCACTGCCAGTTTCTTGGCTATTCGTCGAGACACAACCAGCAAGGGCGGTGCTATGACATTTGTGGCTGACCGCAGTATGGAAACAGGTCATGCTGATAGTTTTTGGGCTATCGCTCATGGCGCAATCAATGAACCGTTGAATACTGATAATCAACGTAAATCAAAATGGATATTTCAAAAGGCATCGTAATGGCTAAGAAAAAATCACGGAAGAAATTATCGGTTCCGGTTACCGATACCCCTAAAAAAAATATGAGTATTATTACACTGGGCAAACCCGAGCCGATATTAACAACGCATACGGACTATCAAAATATCTGGTATGACAATGAACATGACCATTATTCACTCCCGATTGATAGAACTGCCCTCGCTCAATTAGTTAACTTAAATGCCCAACATGGCGGGGTAATTTATGCGCGTCAAAATATGATTTTGTCTGATTTTTTAGGTGGAGGACTGAGCCACGAACAGCTAAAAGCATCGGTAATGAGTTATCTCATTTTTGGTGATACAGCTATTCTAAAAGTACGAGATTATTGGGGGAACGTCATTCAACTGTTTGTGTTGCCCTCACTTTATCTTCGTTGTCGAAAAGACAATGATTTTGTTATTTTGATGGAAGGTGAACCGTTAGTTTATCCGCCTGAAGATGTCATTTTTATCAAGCAATATGACCCACAACAGCAAGTATATGGTATTCCTGATTATATCGGTGGTATACATGCAGCTCTCTTAAATAGTGAGGCGACTATTTTTCGTCGTCGGTATTACCACAACGGAGCACATACAGGGGGTGTTTTTTATTGTAACGACCCTTCACTGACTGATGAAGTGGAAGCCAAAATCATTAAAAATCTGGAAAATAGTAAAGGAATTGGTAATTTTTCTACCATGTTTGTGCATATTCCCAAAGGCGATCCCGACGGGATTAAATTTATGCCGATTGGGGATATTTCAGCCAAAGATGAATTTAATAATGTTAAAAATATCAGTGCTCAAGATATTTTAACCGCCCACCGTTTCCCTGCGGGACTGGCGGGGATTATTCCTGGTAATGTTGGCGGACTGGGTGACCCAATAAAAGCCCGCGAAGCCTATCGACAAGATGAAGTTATCCCTGTGCAACGTATGTTTGAGAATGCCGTCAACAGTGACCCTGAAATACCGTTGCATTTGCATATTAATTTTAAGAAAGATAACGACCGTTTGGGTGCAGAATGAGACAAAAAAAGGTAAAATTACGTCAGTTCGATTATTTTGGAGTTCGGAATATGAAAGTGATGAAAGTCCTCTGTCCCGCATGCGGTGAAAAGGCAATCATAAGAACAACAAATAGAAAACATCGCCAATTTGCAGACCTTTATTGTCAATGCACGGACTTAGAATGCGGGATGACTTTCGTTTTAAACGTCACTTTTAGTCATACGCTAAGCCCTAGTGCGAAAGACGTGAATAAAATGATTGATAAACTGCTACCGGATAATAAACAAATGGCGCTTGATTTACTCAAAGCGCCCATTGCTTAAATTATTGAGCCACATTGTGTGGCTTATTTTTTTCCAATAAGTCCACTCTGGCATTGTCAGCTAACTCAAATATTAATGATAAAACGATATCTTTTTCCTGTGATGTGAAAGAATCAAAACTGCCTACTTTTGCGATAAGTGCAATTCTTTCAAATGCTTCCATGCTTTTTATATTATCTGTCATTATCATACCCTTAAAGAATACTGTATGAATAAACAGTATAATAACTTTATGATTTTTGTGAACCCCTAAGTGATAATAATGTGAGATATATTTACTTATTGCACATTCATAGATTACCTATCCTCGCTCATACCAATAAATTTACGATATTTATCTGCAAGGAAAAAATAGAATGCTATCAAAATATAAAATGGCCATAGCATGGAATAATCTATCGCTGAACCTAAGCTATATTTTTCATGATAGCTTTTTTTAGACTTTATAGTTCTGTGTATAAAAAGAACTATTGATATCAATAAATAAAATAAAACCCAATATCTATACATTTATTCCCCTTAATTTATTGACTTTGTTAAAAATTCGCGCCTTTCTTTCATGGAATTGACGGTATTTCAGTCGTGTCGTACCTGTTCTAATCAAAGAACCATCGTCAAAACTTCTAAATGCAATATCATCAATGACTATTCCCGACCCATTTCTCATTTTTTGGGCATCTTCTAGGGTTATTTCATGCCCGATTGACCTGAAATTATCTAAAATTTCCGTTACCCCCTTTTCTTCATCGTTAATCGTTCGGGTTTCCCCCGTACAGTTATTGACAGAACTCCAAGGGGCGCTAATCGCGCCATCAAAAGCCAAACCACTCCCTTTAACAGACGTGGATACTTTAGCAACGAGTTCCCATTTAGCGGTGCGGGTAAGATAGAAAGAGTCCTCACTCGCAAGCGGTGAGTAAACCCCTTTAATTTTTTTTACATCTTCGCCGTATTCGTTCCCCATTTCGGTGACTTCATAAGAAAGCCTCACGGTTAAATCTCGGCGTTTTACCGTCGCACCACCTTGTAACTCGGTGTAGGCATACCAATCGCCTACATCTGACGCAAAACGCACGTTGTCCATATCTTCCGTTGCTAGAATTTGCTCATCACCTGGCAAGCGACGCAACTCTCGCCAAACAGACACCGGAGCACCCCCTATTTGCTGAAACTGACGAATGCGGTGTAAGCTCGCCCATGCTGAAACCGCTTTAGCCATGTCTTTGCATTTCTGCCCCGTTTCATCATCTATCTCGTCATCCATTGCGTAACCATCAATATTTTTAGAAATATATTTAGCGATATAACCCGTTGCGGATCCTTTTTCTTTATCAATAGGCTCAACATAAAAGCGGGCTTCTTTTGCCTCTTTGGTTTTTAACTCAAAGGCATCCTCTTCACGGGCATATTCCGCAAAAATCTTTCTCAACTTTTCAACGTGATCAGGATGAACAAATAACAATAAATGCCAGTGGGGAGTTGAATCATGGTGAGGTTCTACGACACGAAAACCGAAAGGGCGAATACCTTCACGGGCATATTCAGCGCGAACTTTTGACCAAACTTTGCATAGGTATTTCTGAACATCACGAGGGGAGGCACCGTTCCATTGTTCAATGAAACCGCCCTTACTGTATACATTGTGATACTTTGATGGGGCTGTGAGGGTGTAAAACTCACCAACATAACCCATTTCATTAGCCATGTTTTCAAACCCACGCATACGCACCATCAATTCGCAACGGCGAACCGCAGGATTAGAAACACTGGCTAATACCATTTCTTCAAGAGAAACACGCTCACCATTCTCATTAGTTAAATCGAAACTTTTAATATAATCCCAGTTACGTTTTTTTTGTTCTATCCACTCATGTAAAGCACGACGGGAAATATAAGGGGAAGCACTTTTTTGCACCTGCCCGACTGCAATAGCCAAATGTTCAGCACGCAAATCGCGCATGCGCTTTAAACGTCCATACCACCACTTATCAGACATCATGCGTAATAAGCCTGATAACATTTGCCCTTCTGTTATTCCACGCCCTTGCGTGAACTGCTTCCAGTACGGTGGCACAGTGCCGATTTGTGAAGTGATCTTACTTATTTTCTTGTAGCCGAACTTAGCCCCGTCTGATTCATTCTCATAATCAGCACGTTGGCAAAATTCAGTAAATGTAGATGTAAGATAGCGAGCGATACCGTTCGCCAGCTCTTTGATGGTTCCACGGTCTAACGTGTGTAGGTTAGAAATTTGTTCGACGTATTTTTCAGGGAAAAAATCATAACCTGATGTAACACCATCAAATTGATACTTTAATAAAACAAGGTTGTATCTTGGTAATACATTCTGTGCAAATTTGCGTAAAAATGTATTAGCAAGACGCCTACTATTTTTTTTCCCACTTTTAAATATTTTTGAATATCGGGTAGCAAAATAAATCGCCAATGAATCGGGCACATTACCTAAGATGCTATTACGGAATTCAATATCAAACGGGTTTGCATCATACATAATGCGTTCAGCCAAGGACGCTTTTGGCGATAGCCCTGGCTGAAATTCTTCTTTTTGGCGACGCATTGAGATAAATACGTCGCTGTTATTCTCCACCGCACTAGTCATATCAAACCAGTTCTTGCGCTTGACGTTCTAGCTCTGATGCTTCACTTTCCAACAGTTCAGCAACGTCGGCGTAATCCATTTTATTTTGAATAATTAAACTAGACAGTTTACGAATACGGGAAGCATATCTATCCGCACAGACTTGCTTTTGTTCGTTACGCGCCAACGCTAATGTGGAATCTAAAACAATAGCGTGTTCGTTATTAGCAATTTTCGCAGGCATAAAAACGGGGGTTGGTATTGATGTTCTCATAATATATTTCCTTTATTTAGGTTGTAAAAAACCCTGACCTAGTAAGGCCATTTATTTTTATTTTGGGTTTAATTAATTATTGCGGTAATGCTAATTGTTTAGGTAATAATGCCGTAACGGCTTTGATATGATTAATGGCTTTAATAATGTCGAATATTTCCGATGCTTTAAAATCTTCAAATTTTAAATCATGTCTTTCTTTTGGAATACCTGCCATATATAAAATGACACCTAAGAATTTTTTATTTTCTTTATAACAATTATCAAATGGATCTCTCATATCAAAAAAGAAACGTTTTAATTCTTCATTTTGTAAACCAAAGTGACGAGAACGTAATTTAGCAGTATGGTTTAATCCATCGACACGTTGAGCAACTGGAATATGAAAAGCACGTTGTTCATTTTCAATTTGATTCTGATACATAACAACCTCACTTAAAACGGTATATCTTCAAATTCTGTTGATTCTGCATAAGCATCAACTAGCTCATTTCTAAAACTAGTCAATTGCTCAGCAATATCATCCACACTCAACACACCATTATTTAATTTATTTTTTACCAACTCAAAAATTCTATTTTTAAAATGAATTTTTTCCGATTGTTTATTTCTCATGAAATTTAAAATTTCATTAATTTTTTGGTTTTCACTATAATCGGCACCTATTTTCACTTCGGTATTATTATCAGTTAATTTTTTTAAGCGCTCTATTTGATGCTCTTTCGCACCTGGTAAAATCTCATCAAACATATTTTCTTTAGACATAAACACCTCTAACTTAAAGCTGAAATTAATAAATAACCTATAAATAAAATGAAACTAACAATATAAATAGAATTGTTATTTTCATTTTTAAATGAATCACTGGATAATTTATATTTGTGTTGTTGAAGCTGTAATGAATTTAATTTCATTTTAAAACCTCACATCATTGATGGGCTAAGATTAGCGACTGCATCCACTGCACAGACAAACGCTGGATTAGTATGTAATCTTGCTGATAGTGTTATTCCTGCGAGCGTTAAACAACGAATTGCTGTATTAACAGAACGTTTAAATTCAGCGACACGCGCATTATTTAAATTACCGCCCGATACTGTATTTGTTGCTAACTTTCCAACCTCACCGACTGCCGTTAATAAATAAGCGGGCACATTAGAATCACTCATTTCATTGACTGGCACTGACGGCTGACATTGCATCTGTTCTAACACACCATCAAGAATCGATGCATCTTCGGTTGCATCAGTCAATTTCATTAAATCAATGCACGTTAATTGGTGCGGTTGTTCAGGGTTTAACTTGTTACGCAACATTTGGGCGTTCATGCCGATGCTTTCAGCTATTTGTACAAGATCCCCTTTATGGGTATTTGCGAAAGCACGGCATGCATTATCAAAGTGCGCTTGTTTGGAAACCTGATAATCAAACATGGTGTTTATTCTCAAAATGCGAAAGACTGACTACGCTTCTAGTGAAACTTCATACCCACTTAAAGCCATAACAGTCAAAGCAACCATATTGACTTCAACCAAACCTTTTTTTTGATCACCTTTAGGTTTAATGGGTAACTTTCCATACTCAATTAAACGGCGAGCAGTGATCTTAGTTGTACCTGTACGACGACAGTATTCATCTAAAGGTAAGTAAGGCTCAGGTATAGCAATTGTAATTTTAGGTCTCATAAGGCAAACTCCTGAGTGACATTAATGATCAATATCGTCAAATATTGATAAATATTTTCTTTTTGAAAACTAAAGAGAACAATAATGCTCATTTTGCAAATAGTCAAGGGCATTTGTTTTCATTTTGGGAATTAACTCTTATGGGAACGTTTAAATTTCAGCCAGAAGATGACAACACAGCTGTTTTAGATCGCATAATCGAAGCTTATGGGTTTTCGTCAAAAGCAATGTTAGCTATTCATTTTGAGATGGCAGCAAGTAGTTTATCAGGGCGTTATAGAAGACCTGGCTTTCCTGCGGATATGGTTGTGAGATGTTTAGCAGAAACAGGCGTTTCTCTTGAATGGCTAGTTACAGGTAAAGGTTCTAAATTCGAAGGGCAATCTTCTGATATCTTAAGATTAGATAATTATAAAATTATTGATGGTGAACTTATTCATGCTGATAGTTTGCTGATTGATAAAGTAATTTTCTTTGGTAACACCCCACTACCATCCAATCCAATTAGTGTATTCATCAATAAATGCTATTACGTTATAGATAAAAAATTCGATGATATTTTTGATGGTAATTGGTTTATAAAAATTGATGGCAAATATAGCGTGCGAAAATTGACAAGAATGCCAATGAAAAAAGTTCGCATATCTAATCAAGATACCTCATTTGACTGTGAACTGTCTGACATAGAAATTATTGGTCGTGTTGTTGCAGAAATAAAGGTTAGTTGACTATGGCATCTATACTCTATTTTGTTTATTTCAGTGCTAGAGAAATTCTATCAGTACAAGCTATTACTAATATTTCTCAAAATGAAGATTACTTACAAGGGATTAGTGTTCTCTATGATGATAAAGGTTCACTAAAAACATTTAGAAAAGATAGAGTCGTTGAATATTTAGACTCTCTTGAAGAAGCTAAAGAATTTCTACTTGGCTGTTCTCTAAGTGATTTTACAGTAAGAAAACCTAAGCCAGAAACATTTGATATTCATTTCACAGGTTTTAAAAAGGCTGATAAGGAAGAATTAGAACGCATCGCAACTGAAGCAAATATGGAAGTTAGAAAGTCTGTCACAAAGAATTTGAATCTTCTCTGTTATGGCTATAACGCAAGTCAGATGAAAATGGATAAAGCCCGTTCTATGGGGATTATCATTCTTAATGAATCCCAATTTCGAAGTTTCTTAGAAACAGGTGACTTTACTGATAGCAAATAAGATTAATATATAAAATGACTGTTAGAAAATTACCATCTGGCGAATGGATTGCTGACTTTTATCCAGAAAATAGAGAAAACGGCAAAAAAGGTAAACGGGTACGTAAAAAATTTGCCACTAAAGGTGAAGCCCTCAACTATGAACGTTATGAGATGGATAAAGTTGAGGGAAAACCATGGATAGAAGAGAAAAAAGAAGATAAGCGTCGCATGACCGAGCTAGTTAATGCTTGGTATAGTTCGCATGGTGTGATGTTAAAAGACGGCAAAAATAGACTCGATGTTATGCTATGGGCTTGTGAAAAATTAGGCAACCCACTCGCTACCGAGTTTACAGCCCAATTGTTTTCTAGATATCGAGAACAACGTTTATCTGGAAAATTATTCAGAACAGAAAGGGTAAAAAAAGTTTCACCTCGCACAGTAAATCTTGAGCTATCTTATTTTCGTGCTGTATTTAATGAGTTAGAAAGATTAGGCGAATGGCAAACAGAAAACCCTATTAAACATGTCCGCCCTTTCCGCACTGACGAATCCGAAATGGCATTTCTTTCACAGCAACAAATAGAATCGCTATTAAAGTCTTGTCGCCAGAGTATGGCTAAAGATTTGGAATTAATTGTGAAAATTGCACTATCAACAGGTGCAAGATGGTCTGAGGCAGAAAGTTTAACAGGGCGACAAATTACACCTTACAAAATTACGTTTACTAAAACAAAAGGCAAACGCAATAGAACAGTGCCTATAAGTAAAGCTTTGTACGATGAAATCCCTAAAAAGCGTGGTGCTTTATTTACCCCTTGTTATTCTGCTTTCAGAATGGCAATGAAAAGAACAGGTATAGAATTACCTCACCGCCAATCATCACACGTATTAAGACATACATTTGCATCACATTTTATGATGAACGGTGGCAATATTCTTGTGTTACAAAGAATTCTCGGTCATACAGATATAAAAATGACTATGAGATATTCTCATTTCTCTCCAGAGCATTTAGAAGATGCGGTTAAATTTAATCCTTTGAATATATATGATAAAAAAGCTATTTAACTATGTTAAAAATTTATTTAAACGAGAAAAAAATATGAATAATCACCTTGAAAATTATCTAAATTATTATAAAGCATTAGATAATCCTGGATATGCGGTTCTAATAACAGGAGGCTGGGGTAGTGGAAAAACCTATCAAATAAAAAAATATTTTGAAAGAGAGGGGGATTTTTGTTACGTCAGTCTATTTGGTATAACATCCATACAAGAGATATATTCTTCTGTCTTTGTGAAAATGTTTCCTGGAAAAGCTGGTTTTAAAAATTTTTTAAGTAAAGTAGATAATTTAGATACTAAAATATCTACTTTAACATTTGGATTAGGTTCTTTTTTCAGTAGTATAGGTACAACATTAATCAAAGAAAAAGTTGATGATAAAAAAATAATCATATTTGATGATCTTGAAAGGGCTATCAAGACGGATGTTCTGACTATTGATGATATACTTGGAGCTATCAATAGCTATATTGAACATCAGAAATGCAAAGTTATCGTTATAGCACATGATGAAAAAATACTAACGGAGCTCAGAGGGAAAAGAGAGAAAGTATTTGGTCAAACTATAGTAGTAACCCCCGATTTAGACAACGCAGTAACTGCATTTTTGTATCAAAAAAAAATATACGAATATTTTCCAAAAATAAAAGAATTATTAATAAATTTATACTTGCAATCAAATTACTCATCTCTTAGAATTTTAAAATATATAGTAAATGATTGCGAAAGATTATTTCTAAACATAAATAAAATTAATTTAAACCAACAGCAATTAGAATATTTATTTAAATATTTTATCATTTCAAGCATTGAACTAAAATCAGAAAATTTATCATTTGACGATTATATTAATTACCATAAAATCCAAATAAATAATCATATAAATAATAAAAACACAGAAGAACACATCTTAATTAAAATATTAAATAAATATGAAATTATTAATTTAGAAAATGAATTAATCACTCGACAAACAATTGTAAATATAATTAAAAATGGTATCTTTAATAAAGATGAAATAAATGAATACATAAAAAATTCAAATTATATAAAAGATGCACCTCAATCTCCATCTTGGTATAAACTAAGTTTTTTTGATTATATAAATAAAGAAAATATAGATGAAGCATTAGAAGAATTACATATTGACTTTAATGAAAGAAAATTCAAATCATTAGGTGATATATATCAAATGATTAATTACTTATTATTGGAAGAAAAGATTTCAAATTCAGCACCAAATTATGAGAAGATAATAGAAAAGTGTAAGGAGTATATTAATGACCTATTTTCACAAGGTACTCTTGAAAAATTAAATCCAAATAAATATTCAGATCAAAAAGATAACTCAGGTTATAAAGGTAAATCTTATTGGATTGAGAACGATTATAGAGAAGAATCATATAAACTACGTGACTATCTCTATCAAAAATCACATGAACTATTTAATGATGATGCTCTTGCATACGAGCCTCTTCAAAAAATGAAAACTAATTTAGAATTACTAGTATCTGACTGTACTTATATAGATAATAATTATGGTGAATTTTGTGACACTCCACTATTTCATAATACCCCACCTGAAAATTTTGTTTCTACTTGGCTAACTTTACCTAGTAAACAACAACAAACTGTAGCGTCAATGTTTAAACGACGTTATTCTCATGGAAAATTAAGCTCGACTCTAACATTAGAAAAAGAGTGGATCAACAATGTACTTTCGGAATTAGAGAAATCTGCAAATTCAATGGAACATTTTCATAGATATAGAGTTGAACGCTTAAAAATGCAAATACCGACATCTTAATAAAAGTGTCTCAAAAGTGTCGCACAAGAAAAGGAATATTGAACATTATTTATCTTTATTGCTATTTAACTTATTGTTTTTATTTCTAAATTATTGTTTTATATATTGCATTCAAACGACTCTTAATCAATTGGTCGGGAGTTCGAGCCTCCCACGACCCACCAAATTTAAGCTGATAAATCAGACATTTATGCCACTTAGCAATAAGTGGCTTTTTTGTTTTTATAGCTGAGTGTCGCAAAAGTGTCGCACGAGTTTTTTTATCTCTCCCTTCCGAAAGCCGAAAGTTATCGATTTTATTTAAAAATAATTAGTCGTAATAAATTTAATAATTAATAAAAAACATACAGAATAAAAAACTATTAAAAATAATAAAGCCAGATAATCCATTCACATCCACTCTATGTTAACCAAGCATCTCAAAAATAAATTTTCTTAATCATTTCAGTTTCAAAAATCTATAACCCACTGAAAAATAAATATTCTCTAAATTAGTCTCACGTAAAATGTGGATCATCAACCTCACGTAAAGTATGAAATTTCTTTTACTATCAATGTATTAATTTTTTATCGCGATCCTTTTTCTATCTCTCAAACTGAAATTATCTGAAATCTTTTACAATCATTTCAGTTTGACGCCTACGCAAAGAACCCAATCCCCGCGCGCCCTCGCGATATGTTTTGTAAAAAATTCAAACTGAAATATTTTTTTGATATGAGAGATCCATTTGATAATTGTTATAAAGAAA
>RWZG01000028.1_pt1 | contig 31477 bp, 34 predicted proteins | sample 2187661 | NCBI WGS metagenome assembly RWZG01 (sample SAMN10531869, study PRJNA481165) | viral metagenome | isolation source: viral particles purified by filtration and ultracentrifugation from about... | host: Nasonia vitripennis 12.1 | place: USA:Tennessee | collected 2011-04-01 | reverse complement strand
AAAGCGGAATCCGCCTCAGCTGGTGCACAGGCTTTCGACAACTTTGATGGACAAAACCCGTTAAATCAGCTGTCCGATATCGATATGATCATGGACATCCCAGTGCGTCTTTCTGTTGAATTGGGTCGCACTAAAATGACCATTAAAAAGTTACTGAGCTTATCCCAAGGTTCAGTGGTTTCTCTGGATGGCTTAGCGGGTGAGCCGCTGGATATTTTAATCAATGGCTATTTAATTGCACAAGGTGAAGTGGTCGTGGTTTCAGACAATTACGGTATTCGTATCACTGATATCATCACGCCTTCTGAACGTATGCGCCGTTTAAGCCGTTAATTAACAACGTGAGTCGCTAATAATGGCAATATCCAATCAAACTGAGCAGGCACCGACATCTGTGCCTTTTTTATCAACAACCGTTTCCTCGAGTGAACCTAATGCGCCGGCTATTGACCATAATGATAGCTTAACGCAGATATCCGGTACTTTAGGGGGGATCATTTTATTGATATTAGCAGGGGCTTGGTTGGTGAAAAAATTAGGATTTGCGCCAAAAAAAATGGGCAATGAGCAACTCATAAAAGTCAAAAGCCGCTGCTCATTAGGAAATAAAGAACGCATTGTGGTGGTTGAGGTGAATAATGAGTGCTTAGTATTAGGTGTTACCACACAAAATATCAGCCTGTTACACCAATACTCATCAGAACCTGAAAGCACAACGGGATTGCCAGTTGAACCGCTCACATTTCAGTCTTTATTAAAGAAAAAACAAGAGGCTGCAAAATTTGCAGCTTCAGTGACATCTATGCATAAGTAATCGGAAGCACTCAATGTTACCTCTAAAATCTCTTTTCACGATTACTGCGCTCTTGTTTTTACTGCCGAATTCAGCTTCTGCGGCACTACCTGCCGTTATTAGCCATTCTCTAGCAGATGGGGGACAAACTTGGTCTTTACCCGTTCAAACTCTATTATTTTTAACCTTATTAGGCTTTATTCCTGCCTTATTGTTAATGATGACCAGTTTTACTCGCATCATTATTGTTTTAGGTTTATTACGTAACGCTCTCGGAACGCCCTCCGCGCCTCCGAATCAAGTCTTACTAGGCTTGGCGCTATTTTTGACCTTTTTTGTGATGTCACCCGTTGCTGACCAAGTTTACCGCGAAGCCTACCAGCCGTTTAGCGAAGACAAAATTAGCCTCGAAACCGCTTTAGAGAAAGGCACTGCACCATTAAGAACCTTCATGCTAGGGCAAACGCGAGAATCCGACTTGGCCCTGTTTGCAAGGATAGCTAAAGTCGGTGAAATTCAAGAAGCGAAAGATGTTCCGTTACGTATTTTAGTGCCCGCTTTTATTACCAGCGAACTAAAAACCGCATTCCAAATTGGCTTTACCATTTTTATTCCATTTTTAATCATCGACTTAGTGGTTGCCAGTGTTTTAATGGCATTAGGGATGATGATGGTTCCACCTGCAACAGTTTCCTTGCCATTTAAATTAATGTTGTTTGTTTTGGTTGATGGCTGGCAATTATTACTTGGCTCATTATCGCAAAGCTTTTTTAATTAGGATTATTTTACTCGGAGTAGTTATGACACCTGAATCAGTGATGGCGATGGGAACTGAGGCGATGAAAATCGCACTGATGCTAGCGGCTCCCTTGTTATTAGCCGCTTTAGCCGCAGGTTTAATTATCAGCTTACTGCAAGCCGCCACACAAGTGAATGAAATGACGCTATCTTTTATCCCTAAAATTTTATCGGTCATTTCTGTGATTATTATTGCAGGGCCCTGGATGCTGAATTTGCTTACCGATTATATGCGGTCATTATTGAGCAATTTACCGTTTATTATTGGCTAACAATGCTAACTATCACCAGCGAAACACTCACATTGTGGCTAAGCCAAGGTTTCTACCCTTTCATACGCCTTTTGGCGCTGCTTGGTACAGCGCCCTTTTTTAATGAAAAACAGGCAATTACCAAAGTTCGCGTCGCATTGGCTTTTTTTGTCGTCTTGATTGTTTCCCCACAACTTCCTGTCGTAAATATTCCCCTATTTTCTGCCATGGGGCTATGGGTTATCGTGCAGCAAATGGTGATTGGTATTGCGATGGGACTCACAATGCAAATGGCATTTGCTGCCGTGCGCCATGCGGGAGAAGTGATTGGTTTGCAAATGGGGTTATCGTTCGCCACCTTTTTTGACCCGACCGGTGGACCTAATATGCCGATTTTAGGGCGCATATTTAACGTCATCACTATTTTATTGTTTCTCGCTTTCGATGGGCACCTGTGGCTTATTTATATTGTGGTCAATTCATTTGAACTTATCCCAATTCAAACCGCACCATTAAATCGTGATGGTTTTTGGGTGTTTGTTCAATTTGCTAACACTATATTTATTAATGGGTTAATGCTAGCACTACCGTTCATTACACTATTTCTCATTCTTAACCTTGCTCTCGGTATTCTAAACCGAATGACCCCACAGCTATCCGTGTTTGTGGTGGGTTTCCCCCTTACATTAACCATCGGTATCAGTATGTTAGGGTTGATTATTTCCATACTTCCCCGCTACACGGAACGGCTTATCCACCAAGCATTTGAGCAGCTATCATTGATGTTTAATTTGTTTGTTTGAGAATAGATAATTAATAAATTAATTAATGATTAATTGATTATCAAAGTAATTTTTCGAATTTGATAATTAAAGTAGCCCAAGAAAAACTGATTTAATTTCCTATTTGTAGTCTATATTAAAAGCAACTAGTATAGTTGTAAATATCACCTATTATTTGATACATTTCTAAACTATCTAATGACAGTCTCAGTAAATACCCAATACTAAACCTAACTAAAATTTAGGTATAAAATTAATTTATTTTCGCAAGTAAATTTATATGCCAGTGTCGCTCTGAACATGTCACAATAGCCATTCTCTCACATCATTGACTTCTCATTAATATTTTAATAAGTGTCATTATATTTTGTGTATTGTTTCATTTCTTTAATGAATGTATTTAAATATTGTAATTTATTTATATTTTCATAAAGAGGAAATCAGATGAATGATGTAATGGTAGTTACCCCACATAGTAGTTTCCGTGATAATTTGATATACGATGGAATCGCTCCCACAGCACATGGTAATATTTCGTTAAGTGATGCTGCTAATGTATATTGCATGAAACTCACCCAACCAGTTATTAATATTAGTTACAGTAGAATTTGAGAACACATTTAGCCATATTGCAGCTAAAGGAATAGCTCCTAATAAAACAATAATAGTGAAAACCCATTTAGTATTTACCTTAAAAACTCGCATAAATCTCCTATATCACAAAACCCCCAAATGAGAATAATACATATTATCATTTAATTATTAAAGTTTATTGCGTAATAAAACATTAATTCAAATTTTTTACATCAAATCTATAACATATTGTCTAACATAGCATTTTTAAAGCTCAAAAAAACCGCGCTTGGATCACTCCAAAGCGCGGTGAGTAAAAATAATATTAAATAATTAACGGCTGCCGAAAAGTGACATGCTGTTTAAGTCTTTAAAAATACTTTGTGAAGCTTCAAACATCGCTTTTTCTTTATAATAATCTGTAGTGGTGCCAGTCCAGTTGGTTTCTAACAACTCACTTTTACGGGCTGCATTTTGAATAGAGCGCGTGTCAGCTAAAAAGTCTAATTTATCAATTTCCTGTAGCTGTAGACCTTGCTTAGCTTCAATGTTGGAAATTTGATCTAATGCGGACTTGATGGCACTGTTCGCTTCACCCAACTCTGCTTGCGCTTGGTCTAAATCTGCTTGTGGTGCTCCTTGCAATGGTTTTTTCAGTGATTCGATACCCGTGTTCAACGCTTTAAAAATATTGACCACACCATTACTGTCTGTATCAAACACTTGCGCACCGGTGAAATAGGTTGTCATCTCACGGTCACTCGCCACATTCTGCATAATGGCTTTATCACCACCGTGATAGAGCACCTCACCACTAGCATCAATTTCAAATGGCGGTTTATCTGATTTAAAACCCGCAAAAATATACCGACCATTTCCATCTGTCGAGTTACCTAACGCCACTAATTGCTCTTTTAAACCCGTTAGCTGTTCAGCCAAAGTATTGCGGTCTTTATCGCTTAAAGCACCTTGGTTTGATGCCTGAATAATCGTGGTATCGATTTGCGTCGTCACATCCGTCATCTGAGTCAAAATACTCATTTGCAATGTCATTCCCGTTTTCGCAAATCCACGGCTTGCTACATATTGTTGGTTACGGTTTTCTGACTGATTAATCCGCACCGCTTGCGAAGATGCTTGCGGGTCATCAGAAGGCTTGCTTACACGCTTACCAGAAGCTAATTGGCTCCCTGCATCCATCCAACGCGCTTGCGCACTATTCATGTCTTGCAAGCGTTGGTGATAAATCATATTGGTACTTAAACGCATCGCTAAATCCTTATCCTATCGCTAATATTTAGAATGCACGCATCAATGCGTTAAATAAATCATCCACCGTTTTTAGCACTTGCGCATTGGCATTGAAAAACTGTTGGATTTTCTGCATCTGAATACTTTCTTCATTCATATTCACGCCCGAGATAGCTTGTTCTTGCTCATAGAAGCTCTCGGTCATCTTGTTCTGTGTTTCTGAATCAATTTGCGCTTGTTTGGTTTTACTACCCACATCATTAACTAACGTTGCATAGAAATCGGAAAACGTAGAACTACCATCAATCAGTTTTTCGTCTTGTAATTTAACCAGTTCTTTAATGTTTTCATTGTCACCAGGGCCACTGTCTTTGCTTCCCGCTGCCGCAAAATCGGATGCATTGATGACCAAGGTCTGCATACCGTTGATCACACCACTCACTGGCTTCACCAGAAATGAGTCACCTTTTGACATACCCGTACTATTGCTGATTTTGATTTCTAAACCATCAAATTTCAGTGTCCCTGCCGTATTTGAATCCACAGGTACTTTGGTACCTTCTGGTAAACGTGTGACATTCCACTCACTGCCGTCAAAACGCATCTCGTAGTTATTGCCTGTGACTTTAGACACATCGCTATAACTGAGATCAAAGTCCGCTTTGCCACTATTATGGGTGTTGCTAACGACAGTTCCTTTACCAATTTCAAAGAAGTCTTTGCCCGTGTTGCCGTTGGCATCATAACCTTTGCTATGTACTTCATTGAATTTAGTCGCGAAAACTAATGCTAACTTATTGAGTTTTTGATAAGCCGGGTCCATGACTTCTTGGCGAGAACGCAAAATACCACTGAGTTCCCCACCACGAAATGATTCGTCAGGAATTTCGCGGACTTGGCCATTAGCTCCAACAAAGCCAATACTAAAACGGCTATCATCTTTAGAGGACGGAACCGCTTCCAGACGATTAGCTTTCTCCCCCGTGACTAGTGGTAACCCATTGGCAAAGGTCACATTATAGTTACCGTTTTGCTCAATAACCTTCACTCCAATTAATGAGTTAATTTCATTGACTAAACGGTCACGCACGTCTAATAAATCGTTTGGCTCTGAACCACTTACTGAACGGATCCGTGAAATTTGCTGGTTTAAGCCGGCAATTTTTTCAGCGTAGATATTGATGTCTTTTACTTTATTTTCTATCTGATGATTGGTATCGCGTTCCATTTCCTGCAGACGACGATCCGCTTCTTTAAACTGGCTTAGTAGTGCATTTGAATTGCCTAAAAAAACGTCAATCAACGTTTTGTCACTTGCATCACTGCTAGCTGCATCTAACGCGGTGAAAAAGCTACCAATATTGCTTGAGATATCTTCAATATCATTAGTAAGCAAATCATCAACTTTATTACAATTCTTAACGTACGCCTCATAGTCGCCACTACGTGCGCGGGATTGGCTGTACTGCGCATTGATAAATTCATCAAACTCACGGCGAACATGGCTGAAATAAGTGCCGTTACCAAAATAGCCATTAGGTGTCATCGTACCGGGATTCTCCCCGAAAACAGCACTTTGGCGGTGATAGTAACCCACACCAGCGTTGGCTAAGTTGTTAGAAATAACACTTAACCCGCCTTGTGCAGCGTTCACACCACTGAGCGCATTATTCATTACATTGTTCAGCATAAGCTTTTCCTGTTCTGGGTGCTTATCGCCACCATTGGCTGACACAATGAAAGCGATAGCAACTCAAATTATTTAGAGCATATTTGGTTATCGGAAATTCAGCGTAATTGTTTAGTCCAAACTCCCAATAATTCCGTATTTTTAGAAGATATCGTTCAAATCTATGGTATATGCCTGTACAGCCCTTGAAGCAGAATGACTACCTATTGGTTGATGACCACGTATTTGATTAATCAAAGTAATCAGTTTGTCCGAATAACTCGGGTCTGTGGCATATCCTGCTTGATGTAAACGGCGTGCAGCAATCTCTGGTGTCGGCGCTTTTTTGACGTCTTTATAACGCGGATTTTCTGTCAATAGATTGATATAATCCGCAATCGCCTCTTCATAAGAGCCATAAACGCGGAAATCATCACGTATTTTGATGGTTTTGCCGTTAATCACTTCTGTTGTCATAATATTCGTAACAGGCCCTTGCCAGTTTTTTCCCGCTTTGATACCAAATAGGTTATGACTGGTTTTTCCATCTGACTTCAGAATTTCTCGCTGACCCCAACCACTTTCTAATGCCGCCTGTGCCAAGACCAGAAAATGTGAAATACCGCTGTCTTGGCTCGCGGCTTTTGCGGGGCCAATTAATCGGCTAATAAAATTGCTGCTGTTAAGCGATAATGCTTTGATTTTTTGGAATGGTGCCGATAGTGCATCGCCCATTGGCGCAAAGTGTCGCATCATTTGTTCCATATTAAATGGCGGTAATGATTGTGCTGTTTTTTCATCTAACGGTAGCAGGCTGTTGGATGTTGGCTCGCTTGAAGTATGTTGGTCTCGAGTGAGCTGTTGGTACATCATTTCCCCGAAACCTAAACCTTTTTGCGAAAGATCTTGGGCGATTTGCTGGTCATACATACTGGTCAGCATACGAGTTTGGTCGCTGGAAAATAAGCCATCTTGCGGGAGTGCGTCACGCATACTTTTTAGCATCAATTGAACGAATGTTGCCTCAAGTTGCTGCGTGACATGGCGCAGCCCTTGCACCGAATTTTTATTCAGTTCACCTTTTAACTGCCCCAGTGACTGTAAATCAAATGCGGCACCTTGCAATAGCTGCATGTCACTCATTAGATGATCTCCAGTTTCGCGCGTAAACAACCTGCGCTTTCCATCGCTTGTAATATCGACATCAAATCGTTTGGTGTTGCACCGAGTGTATTCAGTGCTTGAATAACTTGGTTTAATTGCACACTTGCATTGACTTTTTGCAGCGCCCCACCTTGATCACGCACCCCAACATTGGTATTACGAGTCACTACGGTTTGCCCTCCCGCAAATGGGGTATCCGGTTGGCTAACTTGAGTTTGTCTTTCTACCGTAACCGCTAAACTGCCGTGTGCAACAGCACAGCTATCTAAAGTGACACTGCGGTTAATCACCACAGATCCCGTACGTGAATTGAGAATGACTTTCGCCTCAGCCACTGGCGCACGTACATTCAGTTCCTGTACCCGGGCTAAAAAACGCACTTGGTCACGGTTATTGGCAGGCACCAGTAGTTGTACCGTTCTTGAATCTAACGCCGATGCAGTCCCCATACCGCCCATACGGTTAATTGCATCAGCAATATCTTGTGCCAATGTGAAGCTATCTTCGTTTAATTGCAGGTTAATCGCACCGTTTTGCCCGAAACTGCTCGGTAATTCGCGCTCAATAGTCGCTCCACCTGTAATACGGCCACCATTGAGTTGATTAACCTTAATACTACTCCCACCGCCACTGGCACCCGCACCACCCACTAAGATGTTACCCTGAGCCATTGCATAAATTTGCCCATCTACCCCTTTTAGGGGGGTCATCAGCAGCGTACCACCACGTAAGCTTTTCGCGTTACCCATTGAGGAAACAACAATATCTACGGACTGCCCAGTACGTGCAAAAGGCGGCAATTTCGCGGTGACCATGACCGCTGCCACATTCTTTAATTGCATATTGGTACCCGGCGGAACCGTAATCCCCATTTGTGACAGCATGTTATTCAAGCTTTGTGTGGTAAACGGCGTTTGCATGGTTTGGTCACCTGTCCCATCCAGACCAACGACTAAACCATAGCCAATCAACGCGTTATCTCGTACACCTTGTACGGTAGTTAAATCTTTAATACGCTCACTGTATGCTGAAAAAGCGAAGCAAAAAAATAGTGATAGCAAAATTAATACTTTGTTTTTCATTGAATTATCTCGGCTGTTTTCTCGCTAATGTTTAATTAATAAGGCGAAACATTTAAGAAAAAGCGTTGTAGCCATCCCATGTTTTGCGATTCGTTAATATAGCCGTCGCCCACATATTCAATACGTGCATCAGCGACTTGTGTCGAACTCACATGATTGTCTGAACCAATTGTGCGTGGGTTAACCACTCCCGAGAAACGAATCGACTCAGTACCTTGGTTTATCGCGATACGTTTCTCACCAACCACATGTAAGTTACCGTTCGCCAATAATTGATCTACTGTGACAGTAATGGTGCCTTTAAAGGTGTTGTTGGCATTGGCACCGCCTTTGCCGCTAAAGTCACTGTTACCTTTAATATCTAATTCTGTGTTTTTACCGCCAATCCACCCTTGCATGAAACCCGGTAAGATCGCAGCTAAGAAACCTGTTTTCCCACTACGATTCGCATTCGCAGAGGAATTTTTGCTCGCACTTACGTTTTCTTGCAAATTAATGGTTAAAATATCGCCAACATTACGAGGGCGCCTGTCTTCAAACAACGGTTGATAACCATAATAAGCGGGTTGCGCGCTTTGAAATATCGAGCCATTGGGTGCAGGTGCTGTCGGTGCTGTTGGAATTGCAGTGGTTTGTGTGTCCACTAATGGACGCGATTTGATTTGTGCACAACCGCTGGTAACTAAGACCAAAATGGCAAGTAACCCTGCCTGTTTAGGCGCTATGAAATGCGTTAGCAACGCTGTTTTTTGCTGTTGAGAAATCGTGCCGCTTTCAATCATCATGTTACTCTTTTGCTGCTGTGTACGTTTTATCATCACGAAGAGATCCCTCTCATTGATAACTCATCACTATCGCAATGAGTTATTTTTACGTATTTTTTACCAATTACAATTGCGTTAAGCGCTGTAACATTTGGTCAGAAGCGGATACCGCCTTACTGTTGATTTCATAAGCACGTTGAGTTTGGATCATGTTGACCAACTCTTCTGCCACGTTAACGTTAGAGGTTTCTAACATATGTTGATAAAGTAAACCGGCGCCGTTAGTACCTGGTGCGCTCTCATTTGGTGCACCAGAACTGGCCGTTTCCATATACAGGTTTTCACCCATACTTTCCAAACCGGCGTCATTGATGAAGGTGGTTAATGTTATTTGGCCAATTTGCTGTGGTTGGTTATCGCCATATACAGTGATAGTCACGGTACCATCGCGCGCAATTGACAAGCTATTCGCGTTATCGGGGATCATAATCGCAGGAACGATTTGATAACCACTTGAGGTCACTAACTGGCCATCTTGGTTTGGCTGTAATGCCCCATCACGAGTATAAGCATCTGTACCATCCGGCATTTGCACATGTAAAAAACCTTGCCCTCTGATAGCGATATCGTTGGTATTTCCCGTTTTATTTAATGCGCCTTGCGCATGAATACGCATTGTGGCAACAGGGCGTGAACCTGTACCCATTTGTAAACCAGATGGTAACGAAGTTTGTTCTGAACTCATGGCACCCGGCTGGCGAATATTTTGGTACATTAAATCTTCAAAAACAGCACGTTGGCGCTTAAAACCATTCGTACTAACGTTGGCTAAGTTATTGGAAATAACATCAAGGTTAGTTTGTTGAGCATCAAGCCCTGTTTTGGCAATCCATAATGAGCGGATCATAATAATTCCTTTGTGATATTAGCTAACAGCGAGCAGTTGGTTCGCCCGTTGTGCATTTTCATCAGCACTGCGGACAACTTTCATTTGCATTTCAAAGTGCCTTGCATTAGCAATCATAGAAACCATCGCTTCCGCGGCATTGACATTACTGCCTTCAATGACTCCCGCGGTGACAATTCCTCGTTCACTTTGTGGCAAAGCATTGCCATTTGCCGCTTGCCCTTGTGGTGATAAATGGAACAAACCATCTTCGCCACGGATCAAGTCTTGCGGTTGCGCTTCAACCACTTTCAAACGCCCGATTTGCCCTAACATCGTTGGCGGGTCAGTGGCTAAAAGTGCGGTAACTGTCCCGTCTGCACCAATGGTTAATTCTGCATTTGGCGGAACGTTAATCTGCCCACCATCACCTTGTAAGCGGCGCTCGCCAATGACAAGTTCACCTTCGCTAGACACTTGGATGTTGCCGTTACGGGTATAAGCCTCTGTGCCATCGGCTAACTCAACAGCCAAAAAATGCTTATCGTTTAACGCAACATCGGTTTGTTTACCCGTATAATTGAGTGGCCCTTGGCTCATATCAGCACCAGGAGTCGATGCCACCACCAGCGTTCTGGTTTGCTCGCTGTCACCATTTATTGGAACGGCACGCATTGCGGACAATTGCGCTTTAAAGCCTGCAGTTGACACATTGGCAATGTTATTTGAAACAATCGCTTGGTTTTCCAGCGCATGACGCGCTCCCCCCATCGCGGTATAAATGACGTGATCCATGGCCACCCTCTTGTTTTATCGTAAGTTAACCAGCGTCTGTAACATCTGATCTTGTGTTTTTATGGTTTGCGCGTTTGATTGGTAATTACGCTGCATCACAATCATGCTGATTAACTCTTGGCTCATATCGACGTTAGAAGATTCCAATGCACCACTGGTTAATTTACCAAACTGGCCGACACCCGGAACACCGTCCATTGGGTTACCAGAGGCATTAGAAGAGGCCCAAACGTTGCCACCTTGGGATACCAGACCATTTGGGTTTGCGAACGCAGATAACGCCACTTGGCCAACCACACGTTTTTGTTGGTTAGAATAGTTAGCGGTAATCAAACCGTTATCTTCAATTTTAAAGGTGGTGTATTCACCAGCAGGATAACCATTCACATCAATCGCACTGACGGAAGATTCGCTGACTTTTTGTTGACGAGTTTTCCCTAAATCAACTTTTAAGGTGCCATCATTTGCACCATTTAGCCCTTTGTATGCAAAATCAAACGTTGTTTCTATTGGCGTTACAACAGGGTCATCACCTGGATTCGGGCCCGGTGTTACCGTTTCTGTCACCAATTTTCCGTTACCATCAAATGACATATCCCCCAGCTTAGTTGCTGCTGTGTCATTCGCATCTTTAGCGTAAGCCGTCCACTTGTTGTCCGCTGTTTTTACAAAATAAACAGAGATTTCATGCGTGTTACCTTGGCTATCATACGCCGTCATGGTTGTACTGAAATTATAAGTCGCGGAATCATCAGGGTTATCAACATCGAAAGCTTTATCTTTGATTTTGTCTTCTGAATTCAAATTAATGGTTAATTTCGCTAACTCCGATGCTTTTGCATCCATCATATCCGTTGGGATATTCAAGCCCTCAGGTACACCACCACTTTGAATGGTAACATTGCCTTTTTCGTCGACACTCGCAGGGTAACCTGTGACCACCATACCTTGGTTATTCACTAGATTACCGCTTTTATCCCGTAAGAATTGGCCATCTCGGCTGTAATAAGTATCACCGTTTTGGTCTTGTACACGGAAAAAGCCATTTCCGGAGATAGCAACATCTGTCGCTCTATCAGTACGCGTGATTGGGCCATCTTTAAAATTTTGTGTCACCGCGGCCACATTAACACCGAGACCAACACCTGAACCTGCAAACATATCTGCAAATGAGGTTGTCGCTCCTTTAAAACCATTTGTTGCGGAGTTGGCAATATTATTACCAATTGAATCAAGCCCCGCTGAGGCTGCATTTAAGCCACTGACTGCTTGTGAAAAAGACATATTTTCTCCATGAGTATTGGGGGTAAATTAAGAAGATGGATAAACCTTGAAAATGCTGCTCAGCGGGACACTTTGCCCAATGCCAACATCAAGTAATGGTGCGTCAGCCCCTGGAGTCACACCGTTAACACGGGTATACCCCAGTTTGGTGACTTCGATTTCAGCCCCCGAACTGACGGCTTTCACATCAAAGTAATATTTTCCTGTTGTATCTGTGACTAAGTTTCCGTTGTTATCACGACCATCCCACGCCATATCATAGATATCGGGTTTAACTTCCGTATCATAGGTAATGGTTCGCACAACCATTCGGTTTTTATCACGAATAGTAATTTCAACTTTGTCTGCCAATTTCGGTAAAAAGAAACCAAACGGCGAAGAAATATATTCAGATTGCGGCTCTTCACCGCCCTCTTCACCTTCAATAGCCTCTTTATTACTCAGTCCAAATGTTGAAGGACTATCTGGGCTGATACCTTCATCAGGAAGCGGGTTTGATGGCTTAGTCACATAGCTGTCTTCACCTGTGCTCTCTTTCTTGAGCGGCGCTAAGATGATTTCATTGCGCGGAATAAGCACACCCTTACCAACCAGCTGAGTGGCTTGTAATGACTGACCTGAACCAATTTGTTGGGAAATACCACTCACGCTATCGCTGAGTTTATTCATGCTTTCAAGCGTGGCAATTTGCGCCAATTGGCTGGTTAAGTCCGTGTTTTCCATTGGCTTGGTTGGGTCTTGGTTTTGCATTTGCGTGACAATCATTTTTAAAAAAGTGTCACGCATATCGTCACTTTGACTTTTCTTTGGCACATTACTCGCAGCTGGCTCAGGGCCAGCGGTTGTATTATCCAAAGGGTCGTACATTGTGGCTGCAATTCCCATGAAAACGCTCCCTTACTGGCCTATTGTGAGTGTCTTTTGCAGCAAGGTTTTTGCTGTATTCATCACTTCTAAATTGGCTTGATAGCTACGGGAAGCTGAAATGGTGTTGATCATTTCACCGACCATGTCGACATTTGGCATTTGCACATAGCCTTTTTCATTCGCTGACGGGTGGCCGGGCTTATATTCCATACGAGGTGGCGTAGGGTCTTCTATCAACTCGCTCACACGTACACCACCTACTTCATGGCGCCCTTGTGGTGCCATTTGAAAAACCACTTGTTTTGCACGGTATGGTTGGCCATCAGGCCCTGCTATACTTTCTGCATTGGCCATATTGCTCGCACTGACATTCAAGCGTTGAGATTGCGCGGTCAATGCTGATGCAGAGATATCAAAAATACTCAGTAAAGCCATGAAGATTACCCTTGCTGTAAGACAGCCAACATACTTTTGACGCGGCTATTGATGAATGTAAGGTCGGCCTGATATTTCAGGGTGTTATCTGCGAATTGGCTACGTTCAATGTCCATATCTACCGTATTACCATCCATTGAGGTTTGGTAAGGAACTCGATATTTCAGGTCAATATTGGGGGCTTTGCCTCCTCGCCCTTCGATATGCCCTTTCGAAGTGACAGCAAGAGTCACACCTTTTCCCCCTGCCACACCTTTATCCATGGCTTGTTGAAGTTGACGATTAAAGTCAATATCACGTGCTTGGTAGCCGGGTGTATCGGCATTAGCAATGTTTGAAGCTAATACGGTCTGCCTTGCTTCGCGTATTGACAAAGCCTGTTGCTGGAAAGCAAACGTGGCGTTTAATTTATCAATCATAGTGGCCCTCAATGGAGATAACGCGATCCCTGATTTGAACGTTCGCGAGTAAAAATTAAAATTCGACCTGCATATCTTAGCGGCCTACGAAAAATTCTAATGGCGAGATAAAGGCAAAATAATTGACCTATTTGGCTCATTCGTTATTTCAGAGCTGCGTAAACTGCAATCGTGAAAAAGTTTGCTTGCTGGGGGAGATAAAAGGGATGTATTACGCTAAAAAATTGCCATTATACTTGGTAATCAGCTTATTAGGGCTTACTCCAACGCTTTCTCAAGCGTCGTTACCTCAAGACATCAACCAATACTTTCGACAAATTCATGGGAAAGGCAAGCAAGTTTCAATTGAGATTAAAACACCGATTGAGCGTTGGCCGACTTGTGAAAACCCCCAGCTCAACCCCCCAGTTGGTGGGCGCAATATGGGTAATGTTTCCCTACCGATACAGTGTGGTAAGAAAAAGCAGTTTATTCAGCTTACCGTGAATGTGACAGGTCAGTATTACGTGGCAACACGTAATATAAATAGAGGGGAATCCATACAATTTGTCGATATCGGTACCAAGAAGGGCTTATTACATAAACTCCCCGCAGGTGCAAGCACCGATAAAATCGCGCTACGTGGTGCGATAGCCCTGCGTAATATTCCTGCCGGGCAAACATTCACAAAATCAATGACAAGACAGCCTTGGGCAATAAAAGCGGGACAAACGGTATTTGTGTTCGCCAATGGTGATAATTTTTCAGTGAAATATGAAGGTCGTGCCATTAATAATGCCACTGCCGGCCAAAATACCCGAGTACGCTTGTTAAATGGGCAAGTGGTGAATGGGGAAGCGTTAGAAAATGGCAGTATCCAAGTGGTATTGAGGTAAAGATAACCCCATTGATACGCTAAATAATTCGAGTTGCAGCTAGGCGACAAGTGAAAATAGACCGATGAGCATACATGAGTCTCTGATTCGGCTAGCTGAGCGCACCCAACAACGCTGCAACTTGCAGTAATACGAGTATATACTCTAAATAATTCGAGTTGCAGCTAGGCGACAAGTGAAGATAGACCGATGAGCATACATGAGTATGTGATTCGGCTAGCTGAGTGCAGTCAACAACGCTGCAACTTGAAGTATGACGAGTATAGCTGGTGAATGATGCAATATTTTGTAACACTATAGACACTAAAGATTCATCAATATAAGCCGATAACTGACATATGACAAAAATCGGGAATAGGAAAATACATTATGGCTATTGAGCAAACATCTGCAATTTCTGCGCTGACTCAGGTGACAAACCGCGACCCACAAGATGCGGCAGCCCCGATGCGCGACAAAAAAGTGTCCAGCAATGAAGTCGTTCAAGAGAGTTCTTTTGCGCCAAGTGAGTTACAAAAAAAATTATTGCAACCTCAAGCTAGCGATATTAACAGTGCTAAAGTTGAGCAAATCAAACAAGCTATCAAAGATGGCACCTTAAAAATGGACGCTGAAAAAATTGCCGATGGCATTTTACGTGATGCCCATGAATGCATGTTATCAATGAAATAAAAATAGCCATCATGACTGACGAATTACTGATATTACTCGAGCAACAACTCTCTCACTTGCAATCATTACAGATAGTAATGAAAAATGAAGAGTTATTATTAGGTTATCACCGTGTACCACCTTCGCCTTTTCAAGAAACCACTGAACAAAAACGGTTTCTGGTTGCCGCAATTGGTCATGGTGAAACAAACCGCTTGGCATTAGAAGCACAAGCGGAGGTTAGTGCACCTTATGAGAACAATGACGCACTAGCTGGGGTATGGGAAGCCATTAAAACCTTAACCACCAACCTAAAAGAGCTGAATTATCGTAATCACCAGATGCTGCAATTGCATATTGAGCTAAATGCTCAGCGCCTAAACTTTGTGAAAAAGCATAATAACCAGTCTACTTATGGTGCTGATGGCTTAGAGTCAAAGCGCCCTGTATTAGGTAAGAAAATTTCAATTTAAGGTTGTTTTGTATTTTTAAACTAAAAAGGATTACCCTTTCATGTACTAGATAATAAACACCTTTTCATCAATTAGTTTGAGTAGCCTTAATGCTGCACCATTTGGTTTAATCTCCCCTCTTTCCCATTTAGAAACACTTTCCTTGGTCATATTTAATATCGAAGCGAGAGAAGATTAAGAAATATTATTTTGCTCACAAATACGTTTAATGTCTTCTCCTGTCATAGACTTAGGGTTGGTGAATTTTTTCTTAAGCTCTTGTGTTTTTATCCGCGCCTCGATACGGCGAGCCGCGGTGCCATCAGCACCACCAATTGCTTTCATTTCTTGAGCAAATTTCAGTAACTCATTTATTTTATTATTCATAATGAATCCCCACCAACAGGTTAGCTTCAACTCACTATAATTTTTACTATAGTAAAAATTATCATGGTTAAGGAAGAAAATATGCTAATTAAGCAAAGTCTTGGAATAAAAAAAGAGGAAAATTACCGTATCCTATTGGCAATTTTCCTCTTTTTAATACTGTAGCTAAATGGCAAATAATACCGATAGAATTAACTGCCGCTGATCATTGACGTTATTCTGATCTTACGGTGGTCAGTCATTTCTAAATTCGACATGACCACTAGCTGTGGCAGGCTGCGCCGCAAGAAACGCGACAAAATTAGGCGTAAGCCATGGTTAACTAATAATACCGTTGGGGCTCCCATCGCCTCTTGGTGTGCCACGGCTTGCTCTGCTTGGGTTTGAATAAACTGCGCCAAGTTTGGCTCTAATCCCCCGCCATTTTTAGCGGCTTGCAGTAAGATCTGTTCAAGACTAGCTTCTAAACCGATAACTTGAATTTCTTCTGCATTACCAAACCATTGCTGGGTGATAGCCCGACCTAACGCAATTCTCACTTGTGACGTCAGGTAATCCGTATCTTTATTCTCACCATTTTCCCCCGCCATTTCAGCTAAGGTTTCAATGATGGTACGCATATCGCGGATTACCACATCTTCCATTAATAAATTTTGTAGTACACGGTGCAAAATGGTTAACGAAATGGTATCTGGGATCAGGTCATCTGCCAATTTTGGCATCTCTTTTTTCACACGATCATACAACATTTGTGCTTCTTGGCGGCCAAATAAGGTGCTGGAGTTTTGCAACAAAATTTGATTAAAATGAGTTGCCACTGCGGTACTCGCAGATACCACGGTATACCCTTGTATTTGCGCTTGCTCACGTAAATCATCATCAATCCAGATTGCAGGTAAACCAAATGCAGGCTCTTTGGTGACGTCGCCTTGTAACGACCCGGCGGCATTACCTGGGTCAATAGCCAGGCTACGACCAGGCTGTGCTTCTCCCCGCCCAACTTCTGCACCTTTGATCAGAATTCGATATTCACAGGGGGAAAGCGCCAAGTTATCGCAAATATGTACGACAGGTGGTAAATACCCCACTTCTTGAGCAAATTTCTTACGTAAACCACGCAGTCGCCCTAATAATTCACCTTGCTGGTCATTATCAACTAAGGGAATCAACCGATACCCCACTTCCATCGCCAACAAATCTTCTAGTTGCACGTCATCCCACGTGGCTTCAACCACTTTATTTGCTTCTTGGAAATGCTGCGATTGGCTATTATCTCCCGTGGCACTTTCGGGTTGTTGCGATTTACGCACTAAATACCAACCAAGGGCGGCCAGTGCTGCAGTAAATAGCAAGAAAACAAAGTTAGGCATACCCGGAATCAAACCGATTAGGCCTAAAACGCCTGCGCTCAACCACATCACTCGCGGGTTATTAAATAGCTGGGTGACCATCTGCTCACCCACATCTTCATCGGTTGCCACTCGAGTGACAATAACCCCAGCAGCCGTTGAAATAATCAAAGCAGGAATTTGCGCCACAAGGCCATCACCGATGGTCAGCAAGGTATACGCACTTGTCGCCTCACCCAATGACATATTGTGTTGACCAACACCGATAATTAACCCGCCAACCACGTTGATCACCATAATCATGATCCCCGCAATCGCATCCCCACGCACGAACTTACTCGCACCATCCATTGAACCGTAAAAATCCGCTTCTTGAGTCACTTCCGCACGGCGTTTTTTCGCTTCATCATCCGTAATGATACCTGCGTTCAAGTCGGCATCGATGGCCATCTGTTTACCCGGCATACCATCTAACACAAAGCGAGCGCCCACTTCCGCAATACGCCCTGCTCCCTTAGTGATAACCATAAAGTTAATCAGTACAAGAATAATGAACACCACAATACCGATGGCAAAGTTACCGCCCACCAAAAAGTGACCAAAAGCTTCGACAACTCGTCCAGCTGCATCTGGCCCTGTATGGCCATCTAACAAAATAATTCGCGTTGAGGCGATATTCAAAGAAAGGCGCAATAAGGTTGCAAATAGCAAAATGGTTGGAAATGCAGCAAAGTCTAATGTGCGCTTAGTGAACATCGCCACTAATAGCACCATAATAGAAAGTGCAATATTGAAGGTAAACAGTAAATCCAATAAAAATGCCGGCAATGGCAGTACCATCATCGACAAAATCAATAAGATAAGAACCGGTCCAGCAAGTATTTGCCACTGCGTTCCCTGTAAATTTTTCGGCAATTTTAATAATGAAGCCAAATTAGCCATCGCGATTGTTATCTCCAGCAAAGTCCAGCGTCGGTGGCACTGGCAAATTTTTCGGTTTTTTTGGTCTGAGCCCACCTTCACGGCGCCAGCGGCGCAATTGGTAAACCCATGCTAAAACTTCTGCAACCGCCGCATATAAGGCAACAGGAATGCTTTGGCCTATCTCCGCATGGCGATATAGCGCACGAGCAAGCGGCGGTGCTTCTAACTGTAATATTCGGTGCTCTTCACCAATTTCCTTGATGCGCTGAGCCAATACGCCCGCACCTTTCGCTAATACTTTTGGCGCCCCCATTTTTTTGTCGTCATATTTAAGGGCAACCGCATAGTGTGTCGGGTTAGTGACGATGACATCCGCACTTGGGACATCCGCCATCATTCGGTTACGCGCAATCGCACGCTGTTGTTGGCGAATTTTGGCTTTAATCTGCGGGTCACCCTCTTGCTGCTTGAATTCATCTTTAATTTCCTGACGACTCATGCGCAATTTTTTTAAATGGGAGCGAAACTGATAGAAAACATCAAAAGCCACCATCGGGATCAGCAAAAACACAATTAAATACCCGGCAAAAATGACTTTCTGTAGTGCATTACTTAGCGCCGTAACCGGTGATTCCATCACTAAATGCAGTAATGATGGCCAACTTTGCCAAAGAAAAATAAACGCCCCTAAACCCACAAATAAGGATTTTAAAATTGCTTTAAATAACTCAGATAACGCATTCATCGAAAAAATACGCTTTAGCCCTTTGATTGGATTTAACTTTTTCAAATCAAATTTAATCAACTTGCTATTAAAAACGAGCCCACCCACTAACGATGACGCAGAAATCCCCACCAAAGCTAACCCACCAATCACGGGTAATAAGGCAAATAAAGCCTCACTGACAACACGTCCTAAATAGCTGATCATCAAGCCTGTGTTTTGTAAGTAATGACCATCAAAAATAAAACCCTGACGAGCTATTTGCCGCAGTTGTGCCGCCAAATGTCCGCCACTTAACCATAGCAAGCTCACGCCAGCTAACATCATCATTAGCGAACTCAATTCTTTTGAACGAACGATTTGCCCATCATCTTTGGCTTTTTGCTTTTTATGGGGGGTGGGCTCTTCTGTTTTTTCTACATCACTCTCGTCGGACACCGTGATTCCAAAATTTAATGAAAATACGAGTTATCGCTATAGCATGACAGAGTGTAAAAAAATCAATGGTGGAAAATAGACGTAGTTCAAGGGGGTTATTTGGCTATTGAGCAATAAGCATGCTTAATTACACATGCCTGAACACGTGTAATTAAGGAGATACCATGAGTACAATGGCTCAAAGCATGAAAAAAACGCCAGTGTCACTATCGCGCCTGAACTTTATGAGCAAGCAAGGCTTGTTAAAAAAACATTATCTGTACGCCTAAATCCACAATTATCAATCAACGGGCAAGTTTTCATTTTAATGACTCATCAAATGGCTTGCGTCCCTCATTCATTATTAGGGAAAAAAATCGTTGACTTAAGTTGCCAACGAGACACCATTAAACACGCAATCGACTTACTTATTAATGGCTTTTAACAATAAAGGGTTATTATGGATACTTGCCACCTTGTTGCCCCAGATATTTCCTTAGAAGATGCCCCCAAACATGCCCAGCGCATGCTTGACTGGCTAAAAGAACAAGGCATTATTGACCCACATTTCCAAGGCGTTGAATATGGTGAAGTCATTTATCGCCCTACACCCGCTCACAAAGAACCCATTTTGTACGTCATTAATGATGAAATCGTCCCAACCCAACTCCCGGAAGATATGCTAAAAAATTACCTGTCTATCGTAACTGAACACACGGTTTTTCACGCAGGTGGCAATGGCCTCGGTATTTACTGCCCACAATGTGCCAGTGAACAAAGCGAACAGAGCCATGCATGGAGCGATACGGTATCTGATTGGTATGAGGGAAAACCAGAAAACCTCGCTTGTTTTTGTTGCGATTTTCATGGTCCACTTAATGCGTGGCAATTTGATCCGCAATGGGCATTCGGTAATTTAGGTTTTAGTTTTCATAATTGGGATGTCCGCGATGATTTTATTGAGCTATTTGCACAAATACTTGGCAGTAAGATCATCGCAGTCTATCAACATGATTAGCGATTAAATACTCACCTGAATACATATAGATTTACTTATACACTATATAATTCAGGGCGTAGAAGGAAAATCCAAGGTAAGGCGCAAGCCAACCGCTTCCGCATATTTTAATAATGTGCCTAATTTCGGGTCGAATTGCGCTTTTTCCAAACGCGACACGTTTTGCTTTTGAGTTTGCATTTTTTCTGCAATTTGCATCTGGGTTAAGTTATTGGCTAAACGCGCTTTTTTAAGTTGATTGATTAACGCTTGCCTCATTTGTAATTCTGAAGAGCACTCATCAACATCCCCGTTATTTTCTTGAACGATATCAGCTTGTTCTTTTTGTTCTTTAATCACGAAAGTAGAAATTAAATCGTTATTTATCATTGCAATCCCTTCCTTGTAACGCAAGTACAATAAAACTACCCTAATCCTATGTAATTAGAGTAGTTTAATTAAAATCTTGTTAGCAATTAGAAACCTAACTCATCAAGTAAATCATCAACCTGAGACTGTGATGCCATGACATTAACGCCTTCTTTATTGATTTGCGGGCCATTGAGCAAACTTTCGTTTTGCGTTTTCGCACGCATTTCAGGTGGCGTATTTTCCATTAATAATGCAAGCAGTTGTTTTTCAGCTTCTTCAACCACTTCCATCATTTTTTTGATGACTTGTCCTGTTAAATCTTGGAAATCTTGTGCCATCATGATTTCCAACAACTCTGCTTTAGTCGTTTCGCTGTCTTGGATCACCTGTCCTAAAAAGGCTTCTGTTGACTCACGCAATTGTGCAGGAACCGCATCTCCAGCGGTTTCTTGCCACTGCTGTTGCAGCACCTGCGCATTTTTATTCATTTCCACTTGCAGTGGTTTGATGACATCAATGCCATTTAAGGTTTTTTCTGCCGCTTGCGCCGTCATTTGTGCGATATAACGCAGCCTGTCTTTTCCGTCTGGAATACTCGCCACGGCTTGTTGAACGCTTTTTTCTAGGCCCAATTCGCGCATACTTTCACGCAGGGTTCTCATTAGCGTACCAATGCGTGTAATGACTTGTTTTAAATCATCATTACCATTGCGAATACCTTCCATACCCACTTGTTCAGTCATGAAAATCTCCTTTGGCACGCACTGTTATTGCAGACCCATTTTTTCGAATACTTTATTCAATTTTTCTTCTAAAATAGCGGCAGTGAACGGCTTAACTACGTAACCACTCGCACCCGCTTGTGCAGCCGCAATAATATTTTCTTTTTTCGCTTCAGCCGTCACCATCAAAACTGGGATGTGCTTTAATGCATCATCACCGCGAATAGTTTTGAGCAGTTCTAAACCATCCATATTTGGCATATTCCAATCGGCAACCACAAAATCGATGCTGCCTGCACGAATTTTCTCTAAGGCATCAACACCGTCTTCCGCTTCTTCTATTTTATTAAATCCGAGCTCTTTTAATAAGTTACGGACGATGCGGCGCATAGTAGAAAAATCATCAACAACCAAAAAACTGAGATCTTTAGCGGCCATAACCACTCCTTCAAAATACAATTGTGAATTCCTGCCCCGGGTTAAACCGTGACAGAAGAAAGTCTTGCTAAAACACTTGGGGCAATCTTGAGAATATCTTGCACTTCATCCGCAGCTCCCATTTCAATCGCAGCACGCGGCATACCAAATACCACACAACTACTTTCGTTTTGTGCGTAAGTGATTGCCCCCTGCTTACGTAAATTTAATAGTCCTTTCGCTCCATCCATCCCCATTCCCGTCAATAAAATACCAATGCATTTTCGCCCAACACATTGAGCTACTGAATCGAACAACACATCAACAGAAGGACGGTGCCGGTTAACAGGTTCGCTTTGCTGTAAAATGACTTGAAATCCCTTGCCTTTATCGGCAATCAACATATGCGAATCGCCTGGTGCGATATATGCATGGCCTTTTTGTAATAGCTCGTTGTGTTCAGCTTCTTTTACGGTCAATACACACAGCTTATTTAAGCGATCAGCAAAAGAACGCGTAAAACCCGCAGGCATATGCTGAGTAATCACGACAGGTGGGCATTCATGAGGTAACATTTCCAGAAATTGACGTATCGCCTCTGTTCCACCTGTCGATGCGCCAACCGCAATCACACGGCTGTTACAAACATAGGGAGAGAGCGCTTTGGCTTGAGAAACTGGCTCACTGACCTTTTTGTCCGGACGAGCAAAACGGCTGCGCTGAGTAATTTTTGACATAGCTGCTGCGCGAATTTTTTCACCAATAATATCGCGATAACTCATCATGGTTTCACGAATACCAATTTGCGGTTTCGTGACAAAATCCACAGCACCTAATTCCAGCGCCTTTAATGTCACTTCAGAACCTTTCGACGTTAATGTTGAAACCATGACCACAGGCATTGGGTGTAAGCGCATTAATTTCTCTAAGAAATCAATACCATCCATTCGTGGCATTTCCACATCTAACGTAATCACATCCGGCTCATATTGCTTGATTAAATCACGAGCAACATAAGGGTCTGGTGCGGTATCAACCACTATCATGTCATCATGGCTATTAATAATTTCGCGCATTAATTGGCGCATCAGTGCTGAGTCATCCACACATAGCACTTTAATTTTTTTCATTACCCCCTCCTCGCCGCTTGCAAGCTGTAGACGGTTTGCCCTTTAATAACGAAACTTTGTGATAACTGCGATAAATTTTCAGAATGCCCAATAAATAACAAACCATCTGGCTTAAGCAATGGAGCAAAACGCTCCAGCATTTTTATCTGCATCTCTTTATCAAAATAAATCATGACGTTACGACAAAAAATCGCATCAAATCGATGTTGCATTTGCCAATCATGGTCACTCAAATTTAAATAACGAAATTCAATCATTTGGCGTAATGCTGGCTTGACTCGCGCATAGCCATCAAACTCGCCAACGCCTTTCATAAAATAGCGTTGTCTCTGTAATGCCGTTAAAGACTTCAGCTCTTCTATGCGATACACGCCTTGTTTCGCTTTTTCTAGCACTTCCGTGTCAATGTCACTGGCAATGACTTTGGCATTAATTGCGTTTGGCCCAAGCACATCACTCAATGTCATGGCTATCGAATATGGCTCTTCTCCTGTTGAAGATGCAGCGCACCAAATATTAATCGCGCTATTTTTACGTGTGCGAACAAAGTCTGCTAGCGTCACAAAGTGGTGCGGTTCACGAAAAAATGCGGTTAAATTTGTCGTCAGAGCATTCACGAAAGCTTGCCATTCTGCATGGTGAGGCTCACGCTCTAACATCCGTAAATAATCGGAAAAATTGTCGATATTACAATCACGCAACCGCTTTAACAGCCGGTTATAGACCATATTTTTTTTATTCATGGTGAGGACAATGCCTGATTTTTTATGAATAAATCGACAAACCCGACCAAACTCATCATCAGTCAGTGGTTCTACCTGTGGTACAAAAAGCATCGTACTTGTCGTCCTATTCAATAAAAACCCAGAGGCAGCCAGTTATTTGGCTGCCTTTTAGGATGGATAACCTAAGAAAAAATAACCAGTTACGATTATCCACCGAAAACTCAAAAACGAGTTTTCACAACACTTAACGCCGATTACGATTTAATTGACTTTCAGGTAATTCAAAGAATGCAACCGTATCAACTAAGTTGTTCGCTTGATCTTCTAGCGCTGCCGTCGCACTGGTCGATTGCTCAACTAACGCCGCATTTTGTTGTGTGACTAAGTCCATTTGGCTTACTGCTGTTGCGACTTGCTCAATACCACGGCTTTGCTCATTGGATGCAGAGGCAATATTACCCATTAATTCAGTAACTTGGTTAACTGCAGCAACCAATTCACTCATAGTTGCACCTGCTTCATTAACTAATTGAGAACCTTGGCTGACTCTGCCAACAGATTCATCAATCAAGGTTTTAATTTCTTTTGCCGCTTCCGCACTACGCTGAGCTAATGCTCTAACCTCACCAGCAACCACAGAGAAACCGCGCCCCTGTTCACCCGCTCGAGCAGCTTCAACAGCAGCATTCAATGCTAAAATATTGGTTTGGAAGGCGATGCCATCAATCACACTAATAATGGCACTGATTTTTTGTGAGCTATTGGAAATGGAAGTCATGGTGTCAATCACGTCTTCGGTGATCTCTCCGCCTTTCGTTGCGGTTTTCGATGCGCTAACAGCAAGTTCACTCGCTTGGCGCGCGTTATCCGCATTCTGCTTAACCGTAGCGGTTAACTCTTCCATACTGGCTGCGGTTTCTTCAAGTGATGCCGCTTGCTGTTCAGTACGTGAAGATAAATTATTATTTCCTAACGCGATTTCACGGATACCAGTGTACATTTGGTCCGTATTTGAACGTAGCGCTGTTACTGAAGTCGCTAGAGACTCCTGCATGTCTTTTAACTTACCAAACACCTCACCAATTTCATCACGGGTAGTGACTTCAATTTTCTGATTGAGTTTACCATCAGCCACTAATGCAAAGTGCTCTCCCATACTTTTCAATGGGTTAATCACTTTACGTTTCATCCAGTAGTTAACAAAAACAATAACGGCAAGGATAATAACAATCACTGAAGCGAATGAACTCCACGCAAACGTGTTATACATTCTTGCTGCTGCAAGAGATTCATCATTTTCAGCATTCAGTAATTCAAGGTATTCCTCGACAACTTGCTCCAACTGATCCTGGTTTTCTTGGGCAGGAAGTTCAATATAGGCTGCAATATCTTTATTATCTAAATGTGTTTTTAATGCTTTGAGTGTCAATACAAAGGCTTGATACCGAGCCTCAAGAGCGGCGAGATTTTCTTTCTCACTCAAAAGAGGCTGGTTTTTAAACGTGGTGTAATCTTTCTCAGCTTCTTCGAGTAATTTATCAAAAGTTACTCTCGTTTCTTCAATCAACGGTTCGTTACCACCCACTTTATGCAGCAAAGCAATTTGCGTTAAGCTGTTGCGTGCTTGCATTAGGTGTTTACTGGTTTCTTCAAGCATCGCTCGCTTATCAGACCCCAAATCAATACGCTCTAAAGATTTTAATTCACTTACAACAATCCCGACAGAAACCCCGCTAGACACAATCTGCATCCCACAAAATAAAATGAGAAGTAGATACAAACTCACCGAAATTCGGATATTTTTACCAAACATAGAAATCCCCACTTGTGCCAGCTAAGAGAACTGAACCTCTGAAACATTGCCTTGTTTTCTAATGCACAGAAACGCTGCAAAACCAAAGCCTTGCAGCGAAAGACTGAGCTTAACCGTTAGAAAGTTTCCCAATTGTCATCATCTTTATGTTCTTTCGATGACAGTTTTGTCAGATCCGGCGTTTTAACGATATTTGAAACCGTTCTTGCTGCCGGCTGAATATTGCGTATTTCGCTTTGTTTTAATGGTGGTAAACGGAAGATGGAAATCAATTGCGACAGTTTTGCCACTTGTTCTTCCAATACATTGGCTGCAACCGCAGACTGCTCAACCAGCGACGCATTTTGCTGTGTAACCTTATCCATTTCTGCAACAGCGATGCTGACCTGTGCAATTCCTTTACTTTGCTCGTCTGATGCAGTTGCAATGTGCGTCATAATGTCAGTGACACGTGTGACAGACTCAACAATCTTGGTCATTGTTTCGCCCGCATCTTCTGCTTGGCGAGCGCCTGTCCCAGTTCTTGACACTGAATCTTCAATTAACGTTTTAATCTCTTTAGCCGCATCAGCACTGCGTTGTGCTAAATTACGCACTTCATCAGCCACCACAGCAAAACCACGACCATGCTCACCTGCTCGCGCCGCTTCAACCGCTGCGTTTAGCGCTAAGATGTTGGTTTGGAAGGCGATGCTATCGATAACCGCAGTAATATCAGAGATTTTCTGTGAGCTATCGGCAATGTTCAGCATGGTACTGACCACATTCGATACCACTTTGCCACCCTCTTTTGCTATCACTGAAGCTTGGTTTGCAAATTCACTCGCTTGGTGGGCGTATTCCGTATTTTGTTTTACGGTTGCAGTCAGCTCACTCATACTGGCTGAGGTTTCTTCTAAGCAAGCAACTTGCTGCTCAGTTCGTGCAGATAAGTCATTGTTACCTGCTGCAATTTCGGTTGTACCTTGGTAAATAGTTTCGCTACCATCTAGCACACCACGAACGGTATTAATCAATTCCTGCTGCATATGTTGAACACCATTGGCCAACTCACCAATTTCATTCTTGGCAATTGTTGTCACATTCGGTGTTAAATCGCCTGAAGCAAAGACTTTAATACGCTCAATTAAGATACCGAGTGGTTCAATAATGCCTTTACGAACATAGCGATAACTAAAGAAGCCAATTAAGGCGAGTAAGATAAATAGCGTCACCAACATATATAAAGATTGGCGATAGTTATTATCTGCGTTAACGACTTCGGCTTGAAAATCTGCTGAGATATCCGCAAAATAAGCGTTAAATTGCTCTTCAAATTTTACTTGGTGCCCTGAGGTTCTGTGTGCATAAAAGCCTTCAAGGTCACCTTTTTCAGCGAATTCACCTAGCTTGATTAACGCATCACGATAGGTTTCATAGGTGCTAAATAGTTTTTCAAATTTGGCCTTATCATAATCCGAACTTTGCATCAGCTTGTTATAACGTGCATAGGCATCATCCGCTGATTTAAAGTTACGTTTAGCGGCTTTAATCAAATCTTCTGTCGTTGCATCGTCTTGAATTTTACGACCTTCAAGTAAATAGGCATTGATAGAGCGGTTTAAGTTAGCTCGAGCTTGTAACAAATTGACCCAGCTTTCCGTTAATACTTGTCTTTGGCGTTGTAATGAATTCAAATAACTGATGCTGTCGCTGTTATCGCCCAGTTTGGTAAACATCAACCCACTGGATACCAGTTGCAGCAAAATAAAGATAAAAATGACGGACAAAAGTCCCGATACGATTTTAATTCGACTGTACATGACGTTTTACTAACATAATTTTGTTGTATTTTGGATATCGGTCATCCAACCAAAAACTTTAGTTAATGACTTATTATTATTTGAACAATTGTTGGGGCTGAGAATTACTCAGCCATGCTGTCAATCAGCGCCATTTCATCGCTTGTTAATAATTTTTCGATATCGACTAAAATCAACATACGGTCGTTTAATGTTCCGAGCCCTGTCAGATATTGTGTTGATAATGTCACGGCAAAATCAGGTGGCGGTGCAATTTGTTCTTCATTCAAGACCAGTACATCCGAAACTCCATCGACGACAATACCAACGACGCGATCTTTTAAATTCACTACGATAACGACCGTGTTATCGTTATACACCACGTTTTCATGGGAGAATTTCACCCGTAAATCAATAATCGGAATGATGACCCCACGTAAGTTAGTCACTCCTTTGATAAAATCAGGGGTATTCGCGATACGAGTCACTTGTTCGTAACCACGAATTTCCTGCACTTTTAAGATCTCAATGCCATACTCTTCTTCACCCAAGGTAAAAATGAGGTAGCCTTCGCCGTTTTTTTCTTCTTCGTGTTTATTTAAATCATCATCTAACATAGACATGGTGTATGGCCTCTATTTAGTGCACGACAGGTTGAGAAACCTGCTGTTTCTTTTTAATCAAAATGCTGTTATTCATTTTTTGTAGTTCAGCCACATCTAAAATCAATGCAACAGAACCATCACCCATAATCGTTGCTGCGGAAATACCGGGGATCTTGCGATAATTACTTTCAATGTTTTTCACCACCACTTGCTGCTGCCCAACTAATTTGTCGACCAACAATGCAAAACGATGACCTGCATTCTGAATAATCAGCACAATACTGTTATCTAAATTTCGTTCGGCTTCTTCGATGGAAAATACGTGGTGTAATTCAACAAGCGGTAGATATTCACCTCGCACAAGCAGCATTTTTTCCTCTCCAGCCAAGCGATAAATATCCTCTTGTCGAGGCTGCAACGTGCTGATAATTGCACTCAATGGCACGATAAAGACATCTTCCGCTACTTTCACCGACATCCCATCCAAAATAGCTAAAGTGAGCGGTAATAAGATGCGGATAATGGTGCCTTTGCCTTCGGTAAAACCGATTTGAATACGACCGCCCATGTCTTGGATATTTCTTTTCACCACATCCATTCCAACACCGCGTCCCGAAACGTCTGTCACTACCTCTGCGGTTGAAAATCCTGGAGCCATAATCAGCATCGCAACTTCATCATTGCTCATACCATCATGCACGTTCATGCCTTGTGACTTCGCTTTTGCCAAAATACGTTCACGGTTTAGCCCTGCGCCATCATCACGAACTTCAATGCAAATATTGCCACTTTGATGTGCTGCCGCTAAGGTCAATGTGCCAGCTTCTGGCTTACCATTTGCCACGCGAACTTCTGGCTTTTCAATCCCATGGTCGAGGCTATTACGAACAAGGTGATTCAGTGGATCGACGATGCGCTCAATCAAGCTTTTATCGAGTTCAGTTGAACTTCCTTCCACTTTCAGCTCGATTTTTTTACCTAATTTCGATGCTATATCCCGTACCATGCGTGGGAAACGACTAAATACGTAATCCATTGGCATCATGCGAATTGACATAACGGATTCTTGCAAGGCGCGAGAATTACGCTCCAACTGTACGATTGAGCTTAATAAATCACTGTATTCATTTTGATCGACATGCTGACTATGTTGGGTCAGCATTGATTGAATAATGACCAACTCCCCGACTAAGTTGATCAACTGGTCAACTTTCTCTACAGCCACACGAATACTGCTCGAATCCCCTTTCGGTTTAGCGATTGCAGGTTTTTTCGATGTATTTGCAGGCGCAGCTACCGCTGGTGAAACAGTTACAGGTTTTGCTTCTTTCTCCTGCTCAGGAATCTTAATTTCGATTGTGCCATCGGAGCCATCCGTGATGACTTCTTCAGGAGATAAGGCGAGGCAATCCGCAAATGATACGACTTGGTGAGCAATCTGTGATTCATCCACCACAAAACATAATACGCCACTAATATCATCAATATCAGTGTTTGTACCAAGCCATGCTTGCAAACTATTTGCTGTTTTTTCAGTATGATACAAGTGCCCAAATAAACTGAGCTCATCTGCCAGTAAATCAACTTCATTTTCTTTGAGCTGATTTAACGAGATCATAAAGTAGTGTGAATATTCACCTTGCTCTGCGGGAGCTTCTTCAACAACCGCAACTTCAACTTTAGTCTCAGGTAACGCAGCCGTTGTTTCAGTGACCTCTTCTGCTCTATTTTCAACCCGGCTAAGCACCTCACAAATGCGCTTAAAGGTCTCTTCATCCGGCAAAGAATCATTTTTATAGGCATCTAACTGTGATGCCATGACATCCTTAGCATCAAGAAAAACATCAATAATGTCAGGTGTGAGTGTTAATTCATCATGACGCGCCTTATCTAAAAGGTTTTCCAATGTGTGAGTCGTATTCTGCAACTGAGTGAAACCAAAGGTTGCAGCCCCTCCTTTTATTGAATGGGCACTGCGGAAGATGGCATTTAGCTGCTCGCTATCCGGGTCAAAAGGATCAAGCTCAAGTAAATGTTGTTCCATATCCCTGAGCAACTCATCAGCTTCATCGAAAAATGTTTGATAAAACTCGGTAATATCCATGGTTTTTATCCAATTTCGCTTAAGTTTCACTTAACGCTGACTGCCGGACATTCCGGCAGGCAACTAAACATGTTATGTAATAAATTCAAATAACAGCAATTCATCACGGTATTTTCACCGCAGCGACAACACCCACGGACGTTTCTGGTGTGGGCTTTTGCGGTTTATTCAGCACATCATTGATCGGCTTCGCGCCATCATATTCACGGAGGATCTGCTTTGTTTCTTCATCATTTAAAACAATGATACTTATCCGGCGGTTGATCGGAGCAAAGCCATCATCTTTGTCTAAATGAATAGCTGATGCCATTCCAACCACGCGTAAGACTTTATTTTCATCCATTCCACCGCGAATCAATTCACGGCGTGAAGCATTCGCGCGATCAGATGAAAGCTCCCAGTTGCTGTAATTGGCTCCGTTGGCATAAGCGAGGTCATCAGTATGACCGGAGATACTAATTCGATTGGGAACATCATTAAGAAGTGGTGCTATTGCTCGCAAAATATCACGCATATACGGTTCAACCATTGCCGAACCAACTTTAAACATTGGGCGATTTTCACTATCTACAATTTGAATTCGTAGCCCATCGTTGATCATATCAATCAGTAAATGTGGCTTTAATTCATTCAAACGTGGGTCTTTTAAAATGGCCTGCTCAAGTGACTCTTTTAATTTTTCAAAACGATAGTTTGCATTTCCATCAATAATATTATTAGGTTCTGGCATCACATCCCCATCACGGAAAATAGGGTCTTTACCACCACCTGGAATAGGGTTTGTGGCATCTCCACTTTTACTTCCTGGGTTGATAGCTGTACTTAAGGGAGTACGAAAATACTCGGCAATTTGAGTTAATTCTTGAGGACTTGAAATTGAGATTAGCCACATCACTAAAAAAAATGCCATCATCGCCGTCATAAAATCGGCATAAGCAATTTTCCATGAACCGCCATGCCCGTTTTGCTGATGCGAACTGCGTTTTTTAACCCGAATAACATGCGGTGTATTGGCTGCCATCCGTTAGTTACTCCTCAGTTGTTTCTTGTGAGCGGGCACCAACTTTCACTTCTCGAACTTTATCTTCAAGTTCAACAAATGAAGGCCTATCTGCACTGAATAACACCTTGCGGCCAAATTCCACTGCAATTTGAGGGGCATAGCCTTGCAATGCTGAAAGGAAAGTCACTTTAATGCATTCCATCATTTTCAATTGCT
>RWZG01000027.1_pt1 | contig 31539 bp, 52 predicted proteins | sample 2187661 | NCBI WGS metagenome assembly RWZG01 (sample SAMN10531869, study PRJNA481165) | viral metagenome | isolation source: viral particles purified by filtration and ultracentrifugation from about... | host: Nasonia vitripennis 12.1 | place: USA:Tennessee | collected 2011-04-01 | reverse complement strand
ATAAATTTATATAAATCGGAGGAAGACTAATGAAAAATTTTGATTCAATTTTTAAAGCTCAAGAGGAGCAAAGAAAAGCAGTATTTGATGCAATGAAAAATGGTGATGTAGAACAACAACAGGCTGCAATGAATACTTTCTTTGAAGGAATTCAAACTAGTGCTTTAACGTATGTTAAAGAAGCTACAGAAACACAAAATGTAGCAATGGCTGATACAAATGTTTTAATTGATCGTGGTGTTTTAAAACAAATCACAACAGAAGAAAGACGTTTCTGTAATGCTGTTATTGAAAAAGGTGGATTTGAAAACCTAGAAGAAACAATGCCACAAACGATGATTGAAGATGTTTTATCAAATCTTCATAGAAGTCATGAATTAATTAAATACATTGATTTACGAGATACTAAAGCATTAGCGAAATACATTTTTGCTAAACCAACTGCCGCAACTGCATTTTGGGGTGAGATTTGTTCTGATATTAAACAAATGATTTTAGAAGGATTTACAGTAGTAGAAGCTGCTGCTAATAAACTTTCTGGTTTCGTTCCAATTTGTAAAGGAATGCTTGAATTAGGTCCCGAATGGTTAGCAACTTACATTATTGAATGTATGTATGAAGCTATGAGTGTTCAGTTAGAAATCGGTATTATCCGAGGTCAAGGTAAAGGGAAGCATGAACCTGTAGGAATGACAATGAGTTTAACTGGAGCAGTTGATGGGGTTCATAAAAAGAAATCTGCAACTGCTTTAAAATCATTCAATCCAGATGAGCTTGGAAAAATCATGGGTAAAATGGCAAAAAATGAAGTATTAAACGGAGAAATGATTTTAATTGTTAACCCAGTTACATATTGGACTATTTTATTTCCTGCTCTTGCAGTTAGAAGTCCAGAAGGTCAATGGATTTTAGACCGTTTACCGATTGGAGCTAAAATTATTCAAAGTTATGCAGCTGAAGAAGATGAAGGGGTTTTAGGAGTTGGTAAAAACTACTTCCTAGGTGTTGCTGGTAAAGTTCGTATTGATAAATACACAGAAACTTTAGCAATTGAAGACATGGATCTATATATTGCTAAAGCTTACTGTTACGGACAACCAAAAGACGAAAATGCTTTTGAATTACTTAACTTAAAAAATGTTAAACCGTTACCTTGGCCACCAGTTGAAACAGCTGAAGCAACTACAAAGTAGGGTGAAATAAATGGCTGAATTTCAAACTGAAGTATCAGAGGAATTACTAAAGCTAATTAAAGGAACTCTAAGAGTAACTCATAGTGCTTTAGATGCTGATATTAAAGATACAATTAAAGACGGCATGGTAGAAGTACAATCTAAAGTTGGACCTATTAACTTTGACGGAGAATCATCAACCAGTATAAAAGCAGTAGCTCTTTTAAAGATTTACTGCTTTTATTCTCATAATAATATGTCACAAGATTTTTCAGAAGATGCAAAAAAAGACATACTCGCATTACAAATGCATATTATTCAGTATGGTAGGTGATTAAATAATGATTGATAAAAAATTCAATACAAAAAATTTTAATGACGGACTTCTCTTTTTTGGAGATTTCAAAACAGAACGTGATGAAAAAACACGTGCCAAGAAAGGTAAGAAAAAATTTGTTGCAGATGGAAAAGCTTTCTTTGAATTTGAAAATATTCGTCAAGATGATTTTACCCAATTTGAAGGTAAGCGAAACAAAACAAACTTAAAAGTATCTACTTATTTCCTCCCAGGTGTAGAAGAATCGTTAAAAGTAAAAATTGAAGATAATCTTTATGAAATCAATAAAATTGATGTGACTAAAGATAGAAAACTGATGTATTGGTATTTAACGAAATTAGGTGATTTAGAAGATGGAGTTAGATTTAGAGAAAGTAGTGACGAATCTTAAAAAAGCTACTGATGATAAATTTCCAATATTTAAAGATGATGTAGAGAAAGATGAGTTAAAGGGATTAGATAGCTACTTTATTTATAAACCTTATGGGCGAATGAGTAAGACAGGGAAAGGTGAGTATTCACAAGAGTTTTACTTAGCTTTTATTACAACAGAGGGAATTGACTTCTTTTCTACATATATTTTTAAAGTGATACATCAAATGAAACTAGCGAAATTGATTTTTGATGAATCTGATTATGATCAAGGAAATTTAAAAAATACAGATGAAACCGCTGAAATATTTACTTTAGACTTTCATAGACAGTTGAAATGTATGACTGGCACGTGGTCATATGGGTAGATATGAGATTGATTTTTCAAAGTCAGTTGAAATTGAAAAGAAGATGGCATTAATACCTGATAAGTCTGAAAAACTTGTAAATGAAGTATTGAAGACTAAAGGAACAAAAAGAATGATTGATTCTATAGTAGATGTAATGCCTAAATCAAATAAAAACAAAAAACATGCTAAAGATTCAAATCCTTTAAAGTATCGTATGAAAAATTTAGGTTTTGAGATTGTTGCTAAAGGCGGGGCAGCTAATCGACCTGGTTCGTTTGGCTATTTGGTTTTCCCTGACGAAGGAAGAGGACCACATAATCCAATAGAGCAAGCTTTCTTTAGACGAGGCGGAGAACGTGCTGAAGAAGCCGTTCAAGATGATGTTATTGAAGCATTAGAGAAAGCACATGAAGATTTAAACTAAAATAATAGGAGGTTACATAATGGATCCAAATAAACATTATGAAGAGTATCTTATCACGAATGGAACTATTAAATGGACTGATAAAGCTCCAGAAGGTGCTGAATCTGGGAAAGGTATTCCGTTAGGATGTACAGGTTCTTTAAACGTTGAAACAGAATTTAAAGAAGTTGTAAAAATGTGTGAAGGCACACCAGCTAAAAAAAGATCTAAACCAATTGGAATGACAGCAACATTTGTTGGACATGTTCCCGTTGGTGTTGCAAGAAAAGCTTTTGGTTTATCTAACGAAGGTCTAAAAAAAGGTATCTATGCCTATGGTGAAGATTCTATATCAGGTTCAGGTATTTTTACATGGGAAACATTAGACCTAGATGAAGAAAATAAGAAATTCTTAGCATTTCCAAATGGTACGTTTACTGGTGGGTTAAAAATTAGTATCGAAAATGGTGCTGATGAAATTGCACAAGTAGAAATGACTATCTCACTTGTCAAAGATGAGAATAGAAAATTCTATTATGATGCGTTTGAAAATGATTTAGATGATGATGATGTTAAGAAAAAATGGTTAACTGATTTCAGTTTAGATTTAATTCGAGCTACCGAAACTAAAGAGTCTTCAGGAGATGATGCTAATGAAAGAAAAGTAAATACTCCTGAAACTAATACAAGTAAAGTAGAAAATAAAAACTTAAAAGAGCAGTCGTAAATGACTGCTCTTTTTTATTATCCAGGAGGGAAATAAATGTCACAGTATACTCTTAAATTAGCTAATGGGGAAATTGTAAAACTAAATACGGATGTATCTATGCAAACAATGAAAATTTGGAAAAAAAATGGATTAATTAGCAAGAATTTTTTAGGAAAATTAATGGTTTTAGAACAGAATCCGACTGATTTTGATACGGAAGATTTAGAAAATGCCATTTATCTTGCTTATAAAAACGCTGATAACAAAACAGATTACAGTCTAGAAGAGTTTAATGAACAAATTAGTTATGACTTAGAAACTGCTGGAAAAATGTTAAGTGAGATGGTTTCAGGGGACAGTAAGAAAAACAGTCTTAGACAATCATTTATTCAAGCAACAACAAAAAGCAAGGAAAAAAGTAAAAAAAAGTACCCAAAATAATGATTGAAGACGTAGACGATGTTTATTCGTATTACGTCTTTTTTATTGGGCTTGATAGCGATGTTGTTCTTAATACACCTATCAGCGAATTAAAAAGCATAGCAATCAATAAAATAGCTATTGCTAATTATCTAAATTCACCTGAACCAGATTAGGAAGGAGAGTTCTATGGCTAATAAACATCCTGAAGTAAAACTTGTTTATTCAGTAGTTAATAAAGCGATGCGTGAAGGCATACGAGAAATTACTAGTGACCAGAAATCGCTGAATAATTCTTTTAAATTAACTAAAGAGCAAATGAAACATAATTCTACTGAAAGCGAAAAGTATGAAGCTGAACTTTCTAAGTTGAATAAAGAATTAGCATTAGCTACTGATAAAACAAATATGACTGCTTCGGCTTTAGAGAATACTAAAGAAATAACTGGTGAAAATTCTAAAGAAACTAAGACGTGGACTGAAAGTTTAGTAAGTGCTCAAAAACAGGAAGAGTATTTAAAAAATAAAATTCATGAAACAACTTTAAAATTAGAAGAAGCCACCAAAAAAGAATCAGAAGCAACAAGAGAGTCAGAAAAAAGACTTAGCAAGTTAAAAGACTTAGAGACGCAACAGGATAGTCTAAAATCGTCCTCAGAGCGTTTAAATAAAGAATATGAGTTACAAGTAGCCCAATTAGGAAATAACGCTAAAGAAAGCGATAAGGCTAAATTAAAACAAGAGAATTTAGCTAAGCAACTAAAAAATAGTGCTGATCAAGTACAAAACTTAGAAAACCAGTTAAAAGTATCTAAACAAGAGTTTGGAGAAAATTCTGTTGAAGTTAATAAACTTGAAAATGAGTTACTAGATGCAAAAGTAGCAGCACAAGAGTTTGCAAACGAATATGCAGATAGTACCAACAAAATGAAAAACTGGGGTAGTAAGCTAGGTAATTATGGTTCTCAGCTACAAGATGTTGGTAAAAAGCTAACTGTAGGCGTTTCTTTACCTTTAATTGCAGCTGGTGGGGCCTCTATTAAAATGGCTAGTGATTTTGAGTCTGCAGCGGCTGGAATGCGTAAAACAAATGATGAGCTTGTCGATAAAAATGGAAAAGTCATTATTTCATATAAGGACTTGGAAGATGGCATTAGAAATATGTCTAAAGAGATACCAGCAAGTGCTACAGAAATTGCTGGAGTAGCAGAAGCTGCTGGACAACTTGGTATTAAGACGGAGAACGTTTTATCTTTCTCAAGAACCATGATTGATATGGGACAAGCGACAAACCTTTCATCAGAAGAAGCAGCAACAGCTTTAGCTCGTTTAGCAAATATCACCGGTATGTCACAAAATGATTTTGATAGATTAGGTTCCAGTATTGTCCAGCTCGGAAATAACTTTGCAACAACTGAAGCGGAAATTACTAACATGGGATTACGTTTATCAGGGGTTGGTAAGCAAATCGGAATGTCTGAAGCTGACATTATGGGACTTGCTGCCGCTATGAGTTCTGTCGGGATAGAAGCTGAGTCCGGAGGTTCAGCCATGACACAAGGACTTAAAAAAATGCAGAATGCTGTTTCATTAGGAACAGATGAACTTTATTCATTCGCTAGAGTGGCTGGAATGACTGGCGAAGAGTTCCAAAAAGCATTTAATGATGATCCTGTTAGAGCTTTACAAGCTTATGTAGAAGGACTTAGCAAAGCATCTGAAAGTGGCGAAAACTTAAACATGATTTTAGCAGAGGTAGAAATCTCTGGTTTACGTGAAGCCGATGCATTTTTAAGGTTAGCTGGTAACAGTGAGCTTTTGGGAAAAGCTATCGATTCTTCTAATCAAGGTTGGAATGAAAATAAAGCGTTACTAGAAGAAGTAGAAAAACGTTATGAAACGTTTGAATCAAAACTACAGATACTAAAAAATCAAGTGATTGATATCGGAATTGAATTCGGCGGACCTTTAATGGACGCTTTATCTGTTGTTTTAGATGCTTTACAACCTGTTTTAAAGACAGTTGGGGATTTAGCTACAAAATTTAGTGAAGCAAGCCCAAATACACAAAAAATGATTATTGCATTAGGAACAATAGCGATTGCTCTTGGTCCTGTAGTTGGTATTTTAGGAACTGTAATATCTCTGATTGGTGGTTTAATGACTGCCTTCGGGGTTGGAGCAGCTGCAGCTGCTGGGATAGTTGCAATCGTTCCAATAGCAATTGCTGCAGTTGGTGCTTTAGTTGCAGCTATAGTCATTTATTGGGATGAAATTGTTGCTTATTCTAAAAAACTTGGCGAATCTATCAAACAAATCTTTTCAGAACTCGGAAAGTGGTTTAAAGAAAAAGGAGCTGCACTATCTGCATGGTGGAGTAAATTTATTGATGGATTTAAAACTAAGGTTTCCGAAATAGGAACAGCTATCAAAAAAGATTTTGATCAAGTGATTAACTGGTTTAAAGAATTATTCGCTAAAACAAATGAAAATGTAACAGGTTTTAAAGATAAAGTCGTTGGCAAGTTTAACGAAATAATTTTAGGTATTAAAACATGGGGAGAAAACTTAATTCAGACTGTTGTAGGATTTTTTACTCGTTTAGGAGAGTTCGCAATGGTTCCTATTAGTTTAATCATGACCTTATTCGAAGGTCTATTTTTATTTATCAAAGCTGGATTCGAAATAGTAGGAGCTGCAATAAGTGCTGCTTTTGATGTTATCGCTCAAGTTATTGAAGAAAAAGTTAAACCTCCAATTGAAGCCGTAATTAATTTCTTTGTTGAAAAATGGAACATTCTTAAAGAGTTCCTTATTACACATTCTCAAGCTTTCTTGGCTTTCTTAGTAGAGTTAGGGGAGAAAATTAAGGTAACAATCATTACACCTATTACTGAAGCAGTAACAAGTGTAATCAATAAGATTATTGAAATGAAAAATGGAGTTGTTCAATATTTTTCAGAGCTGATAACAAGTATTGTTGAAAAAATGATTCAAATTAAAGATAGTGTAGTAACTAAATTTAACGAAACAAAAGATGAAGCTTATAAAGTAGTTTCTAATATCGTTGATGGTATTGTAGAGCGTTTCGATAAAACAGTATCTAAAGTAAAACAAATCTTTACAGATGTTAAAGATGCAGCTTTAGGACCTATTAATGACATGAAAGATGGAATCGGAAAAGCAATTGATTCAATTGTTGATTTCTTCTATAACATCAAACTGCCTAAGTTTAGTCTGAAAACAACAACAAAGAGTTTCTTTGGTAAAGAAATCAGCTATCCATCGGGAATTGATGTGAAATGGAATGCTAAAGGAGCAATCTTTACAAAGCCAACAATCTTTGGTTCAAACAATGGAATTTTACAAGGTGCTGGTGAAGCAGGAAGAGAAGCGGCATTGCCATTAAACAAAAAAACTCTTGGTGGCATTGGTGAAGGTATTATGAAAGCCACTAACGGTATGCAACAAATGATGCAAAGTTATGTAGGTAATTACAATATTAGAAACCAAATCCAAGTGGAAGTTGTTTCTGTAATGGATGGTAAATCTGTTGGTTATGGAGCTGCTCATTATGTTGATGATAAGTTCGAATCTGATGGTAAAAACCAAATGTACGGAATAGGAAGGAGAGGAAGGTAATGTCACTATATATTTTATTAGATGGGATTCCTTCTTATCACTTCCCATTTTGTTTAACGGAACGTCCTAAAATACCAGGAACAAAACAAGAAGTTGAAAAATATAATTTACCTCATAGAGATGGCTCTTTAGTTGTTAAACGAGGTTTTTTAGATAGAGAAATATCGCTTGAGTTTAATATCTTGGAGCATAGAAATGTGAAACAAGATATTAGAGAGTTTAAAGCTTATTTCTTTAATAAGAGAACATTGCAATTTTCAGATGATGATGTCTTTTACAAGATTAATAGCGTTGAGGTAAGTGATTTTGAAAATGAAATAGAAGAATTCGGGATTGGTACTGTAAAAATGGATTTAGAGCCATTTGAATATGCAGTTACTAGTCCTATTTTTATTTCAGAGCCAAGTAAGATTCCTAACTTAGGCAATCATGAATCACTACCAAAAATCACTATTTATGGTAATGGAGATTTTACTCTCTATTTTAATGATCACAAACTTAAATTAACAGGTGTTGAAAATTATATAGTTCTAGATTCAGACCTATTACTAGCTTATAGAGAAAAGAATGAATCAATGGATTATAAAATGACTGGTGAATTTCCCATTTTTAAAGAAAAAAATATCCATATTAATTGGAGTGGAAAAGTACAAAAAATGAAGATTGAACCGAGGTGGCGATTTAAATGATTACATTATTTAAACCTAACGAAACTAATTTTAATACGAATGGGTTGGGAAACTTAGACAAATATCTTTTAAATGATGTTGTTACCTGGAAAGATAACGGTCAATATTCGTTTCAATTTAGTTATCCAGTATTTGCACCACTTGGTACTCAAATTAAAGGGGAATATGTTGTAAGAGTGCCTACTCCTACAGGCAATCAATTATTCAGAATTCATAGGCCTAGAATTGAAAACGGAATGTTACATATTGATTCATTGCATATCTCTTATGATTTATCCAAAAACTTAATTGAAGATACATTTATCGTTGATAAAAACGGTAATGATGCAATTAATCAGATGGCATCTAAATTACAATTCAAACAGCCATTTACCTTTTCATCTGACATTAAAACCATTAATAGTTCAAGAGTTGTTAGAAAGAACCCTATCCAATTTTTAATTGATTCTGGACTTGATAACAGCTTTGTTAATAGATGGGGTGGTCACTTAGTAAGAGATAACTTTCATCTGTCTATGGTTGAAAACCCAGAAAGAAATAAGGTCGTTACCTTACGCGACCGAAAAAATGTTAAAGGTTACACATCAGACCTTGATTATGAACCAGTAGCAACTAGAATTATGCCACAAGGTTTTGACGGTCTGTTTTTACCTGAAAAATATATTGATAGCCCATTAATCAAAAACTACCCTTACCCTAGAATTCAAGTTGTAGAGTTTTCAGATATCAAAGCCGAAAAAGATGGCCAATTGGATAATGAAGGAACAGTTCCTTTAAATGTGGCCTATGACATGATGAGAAAGAGAACAAGAGAATGTTATTCAAAGTTAGATTTTGATAAACCTGCAGCAAATTATAGTATTGATTTTATTGAATTAAAGAAAACTGATCAATATGAAGAGTTTGCTGAGATAGAGGATATCAAACCAAATGATAGAGTTAATTTTATTCATGATGGAGATTTAGAAATCACATCTAATTTAATTGCTTTTACTTTTAGGCCATCTACTGAAGAGTATTTAACAATGGAACTAGGAAACTTTAAATCTACGTTTGTTAGTGTCATGAATGAAATTCAATCAGTAGGAGATTCAATTCCTATTATATCTAATGATATTAGTAAAAACCACACTGATACAGCAAGAGGGGCTTATGGTGGTTCTGTTATTCTAATGAATCCAAAAGACGTTGGTCAAGGAACGTCAGAAAAACCATTTTTACAAGTATTTATGAATCGAAACACACTTAAATCAAGTGATAGATTTTTAGTATTAAATAGCCAAGGATTAGGCTTTATCAAAGGACCATTTGACCTAAGTAAGTTTAGTGCTTCTTGGGGAATTGATGGCGTTCTAACACTTGGCGAAGGGATGCTTAAAATCGGTACTGATAAATTAGGTCGATTCTTAGAAACAACAGATAGAGGACTACAATTTTTCAAAGGGAATACATCTATTGGTAGAATCGGAACAACTTCGAAACCGTTTGATGGATTTAGTGCTCCAGAAATTGATAAAGCTATATCAATTGAATTAGATAAAGACGGAGAATTTTTTTATGTACGGACTGGAGAGAGAGCTGGTATCTATATACCAAATCCATATTTAGATAAGCTTTATACTAAAGATTTAATTATTTCTATGCCTGGACCCGAAAAAAACACAATGATTATGGTTTCAAACGGAAATTCAAATATGAGTTTATCTAACGGGAAAGTCCAAATAGTTGCCAAAAATGGGTTCTTTGTAAATGGAGTTGAAATTAGCCAAAACGGAGGTTCTGGGGGAGGTTCTGGAGGTGGTAATCTTGGCAGCCGTGAAGATTATGCCAAAAATATGATTACGGACCTATTCAGTGCTGATTATGAAAAAGTGTATGCTAGTTACTTAAATTTTCCACGTATTAGAGCATGGGGATTAAACAACAGAACCGCATTCAACGAATTAAATGAAATCATTAGAATTCAAGGTGTTTCACCTGTGTTCTTTTGGGCTTATGAAGGTAGTGAGGGATATCACCCTGATCTATCTTTTTTAAATCACTTTTATAAAAATGGATCCAGTTATCAAGAAGAAGCAAGGAGAACTGCTAAGTGGGTAAGAGAAACGTCTCAATTAAACGGCTCTTTAGCGTGGTATGATGCTCAATACCCTTACTATACAAGTCCAGCCGATAAACAGGCGATTGGTAATGCTTATATGGCAGATACTAAGCCAGGAATGATTGCAAGAGTCATGTTACAAGGGACTGCGGCTGCAACTTGGGCCATGTTTGATCCTGATGCTCTAAAAGGAAGTGTAAACGGAGTTCAAGATTACGCAGATCCATTTGCACATCAAATCTCTTTAATCAAATCATGGCAAACAGAGATGAAATACATCAAGCCAATGAGCCAATATACTGTTACAAGTGAATTTGGTTGGAGAGATGCACCGATGAATCCAGGAACAATGGAATTTCATAATGCTATTGATTTGGCAAGTAGTAGTGGTAGAGGGCAAATTTTTGCTAGTAATGATGGGGTTGTTATTCGTGCTGATGGAAGTTATTGGGACTGGTATGGGAACTTTATTGTTATTCAACATTCGGATGGCTTGTTCACAGGTTACGCTCATTTATCACAAATAAATGTAAGTGTTGGTCAAAAAGTATCAAGAGGACAACTAATAGGGGTTGAGGGGTCTACCGGACCAGTGACAGGACCTCATTTACATTTCCAATTTTCTAGGAAAGACCCTATATACAGTACTAATAATGATTTTGAAAACCCTAGGAAATACATAGAATTTTAGTAAAGGAGGTAAAGCGGATGAAGAATAATGAAAAGTGGATAGCAGCTTTATCAACGACTGAGCAGAACCACATCGGAATAATTCAAGTAAGGCAAGGTAATATTAATTCAGAAACTTGGTACGTTCCTATTGTCCAAAATGGAGATGAGCTTAATTTTTTAACTGAAGGAATAAAAAAAGTTTATTTTTGCACGAAATTTGCAAGTAAGTATGTGGTAGAACAAGAAGCAGAAATTATTGATGCTCAAAAAGGACATATTAAGTATGTGATGAATGAATTCGACATGCAAAAATTAGGACTCCAACAAGCTTATTTTAAATTTGAAGATGGTGAAGGGAACTATAGAGGAACGACACAATCTTTTACATACAGAATTATTGAAAGTATAGATAATTCATGTTCTGAGATGGGGAGCTATGTGGCACGATTAGAAGAGTTATTAAAACTATACAGTGATTTCTTTGAAAATCAGTCACAATCTTGGATAGATTTTGTTACAGCCAATAAAGAGATTTTAGAATCTATTGATCCTGGAGGAAAAATCTTGTTAGAGCTTATAGAAGCTCGTGATGGAGAGGAAAGTTTAAATGCTAGGTTAAAACGTGATTACAATAAAATTTATGAAATTTTAGTAAATCATGTCCCTAATGAATTTAAATTTATTCTGACTCATGATTCTGAGTATCAGCCTGATGTTAAAGTAACTTCTTATCGTAATGCGCTAGGTGTTGAAAAAGACGGCTTAGCTACAGGTCCAATGTTTGGTGGAGAAACTATTTATAATGTTCCTACTGAATTAAGTTATGATCGCAAAAAAATAACTGTAGAAATGCCTAAAAGGTTTGAACTAAAAGGAGATATAAGCGTTCCTACTGATGATGTTTTACTAATTATCAATGGAGTAGACGTCTTATGTTTCAAAGTATTTGGAGCAAAGATAACTGGAGGAAGTTATCCAGATACACCAGCTTCAATCGTCAAAACACCAAAAGACTTAATGGTAACAATGATTGATGAAATTACCATTAGATTAAATTGGAAGAGAGGAGAATAGCTCATGGCTATAAGTTATAAAATTTATGAGGATGGTGTTTTTAGAGAAACAGTAACAGGTTTAACAGCAACTATCACTGGCTTAAAACCTAATACTAAATACACATTCCATGTAACAGAAACTGATGGAGATGATGAATCAGCTAAATCTAATGTGGTTGAGTTTACAACAGGTGCAATTCCAGTTGAAACAGTTACATTAAATAGTGCAACGAAATCAATTGCTAAAGGTACAACATTCCAATTAACGGCAACTGTTAAGCCTGACAACGCGACAGATAAAACTGTTACATGGACAACAAATAATCCAGCAGTTGCGACAGTATCAACAGCAGGTTTAATTACAGGTGTTAAATCAGGAACCGCACAAATTAAAGCAACTACTGGAAACGGAAAATTTGCTACGTGTGATGTAACAGTTACTCCTATTGTTAAAGCACCTATTAACTTAGTCGCTAGTAATGTGACTGCCACATCAGTTAAATTGGAGTGGAATAAAGGAGTGTAACCTGTTATGGCATATAAAGTTTATAGTGGCAATACAGCTCTTGAAACAGTAGCAAATACTTATACGACATTAACGAAATTAGAACCAGGTAAAGAGTATCTTTTATCAGTAACAGAATTAGACGGTGCTGATGAAAGTGACGAATCTAATATTGTTAAAGTTAAAACGTTAGGTCAACTAATTTTACCAACCACTAAAATAGTTGATAGTATGACATTTGCAACTGACACGTTAGGGATTGAATCAACAGGTTTTGGTAATGATACAAAATTTGGTGGAACCGTACCTGTTAATGTGCCGATTTTAAGCAATACAATAGTAAGTGGGCAAAGGATTTTAGAAGTAGCAGCTGATTATCATATGAATAATCAAGCTGCTATTTTAGTTGATACAAATAAATATTTAATCATTGATAGAAATAGATCTATCGAAATAACAGTTAGATAGGAGAATAAAAATGAAAAAAATCTATCGTGGTATGCAAAATGCAGCAGAAGAAATAGATGGTAACTTTAGCGATTTAGTAAATTTAGTAAATTTAGTATCTAAAGATAATGTTCAACTTATATTTGATGGAGCAACTTATTTTTTAGAGACACATAGATTTCCGTACGATTTATCAAAAATGAAATTTGGTCTGTACTTTATGTATAGTCGATACACACCAGGAACAGGAGCATTAGATTATGGTTATAGACCTCATTTTATTCCGAAAACTATTATTGAAGCATATGGTAATAGTACTCCAAATATAGTTCATCCAATGCTAGGAGATCAATTTAAAGCAGTATCGTTTGATAAAAATGCTGTTTGGGGTAATGCTCAAAATGGTAATGCTCCACATAATAATTATGCTATTAGAAAAATTTGGGCTGTTTAGAGAGGAGAATAGATCATGAATACATACTTTGTTACGACTGATAAAAATGGCTATATTGATAATTGGAGTTCAATCAAATTTTCGGAATCATTAGAAATAATGTCATCAGAAGACTATTTTGGACTTCTTAATTGTGTAAAAGTAAAGTCAGGTGTCGCTATTTTAGATGAAGTTAAAAGTGACGAATTAAAAAATCAAGATGCAAGAACAGAAGTTGAAAAATTGATACAGGAAAATAAAGAATTAAAAGTATCATTAGAAAAAACTAAAGAAGATATTACTAATACACAAGTTGCTTTGACAGAGTTATTTGAGGTAGTTGAATCATTAGCTTAGAAGGAATTAAAGATAAGTGAAGATATTCCGAATTTATTCAGAAAAGAGGCCTAAGCTATCTTTTATTCAAAAATTAAAGAATAAGATAGCTTTATTTTTAATTGGAAAGGATGTGAACTTAATGTCAGTTGTTTATGCAACTTTAATCGTTAAAGGTAAAAAAACTTTAGAACAAGTACCAGCTTCTTTAAAAGTCCAAGTAACTGAATTGTTAAAAGATTTAGAAGTCGAAGTCTAGCAAATGCTAGGCTTTTTGTTTTGGTTAAATAATAGAAAAAGGTGGTAACGATGTGAATGAATTCAAACAAGTAATAGACTTGTTAAACAATATCAACGGAGGATTGATGATTCTTTTCGGTGTCGGTATTAATCAAGGTTATCAAAAATTTAAAAAATGGCGAAAAAGTGATGTTCAAACGATTGACGATAAAGTCAATCGTATTGAAACAACTGTTGAATCTTTACTAGCTAGTAGCCTTGCTCTATCTCATGACAAATTATATGAAAAATGTACTCAGTATATCAATAGAGGCTATATTACAATTGGCGAACTTGATAATTTAGATTATATTTTTACTTCATATAAAAAACTTGGCGGGAATGGAACAGGTGAACATTTATATTTAGAAGCTAAAAAATTACCTTTAAAGGGAGGTGAATAAATGAAGGGTATAGATTGGAAACGTAAGCTATCTAGTAGAAAATTTTGGACAGCGGTCACAGGTTTTGTGGTCGCTATTTTATTTGCCTTTAATGTGGCAGATGTCACAGTTGAAAAAGTGACAAGCATTATCTCAGCAACAGCTATTTTAATTGCTTATATCTTAGCTGAAGGTTTTGTTGACGGAAAAAATGATAATTCAAAAGAAGAGTAGTCCTTATCAAGTTAAGGGCTATTTTTTTATATTAAAAATCAAAGGAGAATGAAAATGAGAAAATTTAACAAGTATCTTTACAGTGTTTTAATTGTAGTAGGAATGTTAGTTCCTGGACTGGCTCAAGCATATGAATTGGAATATAACCATAATATTCCTGGTAATTTAACAGGCTACGCGACACCTAATTTTGTAGTAGGTCACGAATCAGGTAACGGAAATAATGTAGGACCTAACTCTTTAGAAAATGAAGTTAGCTACATGACACGTTACCCAAATTACCTAAACGCCAACGTAACGCATTGGGTTGGTTCTGGTGGCCGAGTGATTCAAATCCAAGCACCTGGTAAAGTTTCATGGGGAGCTGGTGCAAATGCAAACTGGCAAAGTTACGCTCAAGTCGAATTAGCGAGAACTAATAACTATGAAACATTCCAAAAAGACTATGCTTCCTATGTAAATTTACTCAGGGATTTAGCTGGTAAAGGTGGAATTCCTAAAGCATTAGATGAAGGTGGACGAGGAATTAAAACTCACCGTTGGATTTCTTGGAATCTTGGTGGAACAGACCACACAGATCCTTACGGTTATTTAAACTCATGGGGAGTATCTGAAGCTAAGTTTAAATCAGATATTAAAAATGGTATTAGTGGTGTTACTCCTAAACCTAATCCAGTACCAACTAATCCAACTGTTAAACCTGATGGAAGTGCTGCAATTCCAAGTAAAGGCGATACAGTTAATTTTACTGGCACTAAAGATATTTATGGCACTAATTTATGGGTATCAAATCCTTACCAAGTAAAAGAAATCAGTGGAAACAGAGCGGTTTTAACTAAAAATGGTGGCATTTTTGCAGCTGTTAATGTCAAAGATTTAAAAGTTGTATCTTCAACTAAGCCAACTACTCCCAAACCGACAACACCAAATTCAAGCGTAACTTATTCAGGTTTCACTAAAGAAACTGCTAAATTTACTGTAACAGTAAACGAAGGAGTACAAGCTCGTGTAAATGGTTATGGATTAAATGCTAAAAAAGGCGGAGTACTACAACGTAATCAAGCTATCAATTACGATGGTTGGGCTGCAAGAGATGGTTTTATTTGGGTCCATTACAAAGGATATTCAGGAGATGATTTATTTGTACCAGTTCGGCCAATAAATCAAAATGCCTGGGGAACGTTTAAATAAAAAATGCCTGGTCAGAAATTAATCTGATCAGGCTTATTTTTTTATGTCTAAAATTTTCTAGACATTGAAATTTGTTTGTATAATGATATTTCAGGAATCTTTAATTCTTGTTCTGTTGGATTAATAATTAAGGCATTATGATCTCGTTCTAGTTCATTCATTAATTTAACAAGTGAATTATTTTTTTCTGAAGAACCTTCTTTAGTCATTATTTCTTTAAAATCTAATTCGATTTCTTTTACTGTTCTTTTCATAGTACCAAACCTTTCTTTATAAACCTCTTATTTTTTTAAATCATTAATATACTTAATTAAAATTTCTGCTTTTTCTAACTGCATATTTTTTATTTTAGAAACTCCCAGCCTATAATTAGTTATATACTGATGAGACAGACCTGTATCTTTAGCAATTTCACTTGTTTTAATATCACTTTCAAACAGATTATTTATTTCTTCAATATAGCTCATGTAAATACTCCTATTCTATTAGTAATGGATAGATGACAGATTTAGAAAGGTGTATTTTTACACCTTTCTAAACTCCACATAATCTTCTCATACTTGTAATAGCACTATCTATTTCAGAAATTGATAATAAGTTAGGGTATTCCATTTCCATTACTTCTTTAGCCCACTCTTCAGTACATTCAAATGCTTCAACATATTGTTTAACAAAAATTCTTTCTACTTCATCAGCTGTTAATAACTCGTATCTATCCATTACTAATTCCTTCTTTCTCTTATTTATACTCTTATTATACAAAGAACTTTGTATAAAGTCAAGTGATTTTACAAAGTATTTTGTAAAAATAAAAAAGCCTGATCTAAATCAGACTTTTCAATGCACTCAAACGTATTCTAATGCTTTTAAATTTTATTAAGTGATTAACTATCAATTGAACGCATTTAAAATCATGCTCTTTTTCTATAGTAATCAATATTCTTAGCTGCAGTTTGATAACAAAGTTCTGTTACAACAAATTGTTTATTTTTGTTGAAGTAACCATTTACTTTAATGAAAATAGCATTCTCAGGCATCATTAGAATTCTTTGAACAACTAATTCATTAGCAACCAAGCAATTATATGTTTTATCATCTGCTATTAAACTGAATCTAATAAGCATATTAGGGACTGTTTTTAAAACTCTTATCTTTGATACCAAACCTTTTTTAGAAGTTCTCATAACTAATTTCTCCTGTTCTCTTGATATTTTTCTAATATTTGTTAACATAATTATACGAATGTATGTTCGTGTTGTAAAGGGGAACAAATAAAAAAGCCACCTGGCTAAAGGTGACTTAGTTGTAATTATCATTAAGTACATTGTTGTCATTAATGATAATTACTGTATATTTTACTATTTGTATATTTGTAGTAATGAGTTTATATCAAGAAATCGTTATTTCTTCTTTATCAAATTTCTAATAGTTTTATCTTTATATACTTCATATTGTGTAGAGTATTTTCTTTCTGTTTCTTCAGGAAGTCCATCAATATAATAATCAATTAAAGTATCGATAACTTCAAGTTGAGTATCACCAACACCAATCATGCTAAGAGCATTTACTCTATCCTTGATGTCAGTATTTACTTTAATGGATGTTGGTTTAGGCACGTACTCAATTATAGGTTCATCTACTGCAACTGTTTCTACTTTAGTTTGTTCTTTTTCGTTTAAATCTTTAGTAGAAACTTTTGTCTGTGGTGTGTAACTAGGACCTCTTTCAGACAGAGAAGTCCCTCTTTTTTTATTCTTGTTTTTATTTCTAGTAAGTTTATCTGATTGAGACATAATTAAAACCTCTCAATTCTAGTAATCATTTCATCTGTGACATCCTTATAAACTTTAAGAACTTTTTTATCATGCATATCTTCATTTGTGATACCTGTAATATCATAACGTTTCAAACGTTCCATATTTCGAATGGTAGTATCAAATATATTATTTGTTCCAAATATTTCTTTAGCATTTTCAAGAGTAGCAATATCAACTGGTGCCCCATTCTTTAATAAGACAGGAAGAATTGCTAAGACCTCAAGAGTAGGAGCTTGGAAATCATCAATTACTTGTTCTTGGATATAGTTAACAAAAGCTTCCGCTCCTTGTAATGAACGCTCATGTGTCTGTAGCACAATAATACAAAAATCGCTCATATACAGAGCAGAATCGGTTATTAAGCTAATAGTAGGTGGAATATCAATAATTATATAATCATATTCTTCTTTTAGAGGTTCAATTAAAGTTGATAGATACATGACTCTTTCATTGTAATTATCAATAGATTCCATAAATCTAGGAAATAAAGAAAAGTCTGCTGAACTTGGTAAAACATCTAAATTATCTGAGATATTAATTATTGATGTTTTTAAATCAGCGTTTTTGATTGCAGCCATTAAAGTAGATTCAAAGATTACTGTTTCACCTGTTAAATGGCTTTTTGTTTTCAGATATAAATTCGTAGCGTTACCTTGTGGATCCATATCAATAAGTAATGTTTTCAAATTTCTACTAGAAAGTTCGTTACCAATCATTGTAGCATTAGTAGTTTTACCAGTACCACCTTTAAAGTTACCAAAAGTTAAAACTGTTGCTGTCATAAATTATCCCTCCGTTCACTATTCTTATTGTCACTTTAACAAATTTCATTTACTGGTACAACGGTATTTAGTAAACGGTATTATTGTATTAAAGTATTAACTAATACAATAATACAAGTATTAAAGTATACAAGTAGTCAAGTGATAATATTATTTGTAATTTGATAATACTATGATATAAGCGCAAAGTCAAACTTATTTACAACTGACTACTTGACTACTTGTATTAATTAATACTATAATACCGTTAGATACTTTAATACAATCATACAATAATACAAGTATTAAAGTATTAAAAAATACCGTTTAGGTATTTGTATTTACATGAACTTAATTTAGTAATATGCTTTAATCAATTAAAAATTGAATAAAAAAAGAGCCCACAGCGCCAACTGTGGACCAACTAACATTCTTAAAATGTTTAACCTATTGGTCTGATTATACCATGTTTTACAAGGATAATCAAAAGGCTGCTTTTTAAAATCGTTGATGCCAAACAGCGACCTGGTAATGCAGGAACTAAAAGGAAAGGTTAAGTATTCGCCGCCGCAATAAGGAATGCTAGGAACATCAAACAGGTTATCCCTATGACTGTTGTTCTGAATGGTGGTTGCTACCGATTTGAAAGGCAAGGGCGGAAATACGGTCTTTAAGACAGTAGCCTAAAACGATACTATGCTGGGCGTATTTGCATTAGTGTTTTAGGTGTAAAGAAATTTACCGACTCATAGGGAATGTTACTTCGTGGCTCCGGGCATACCCGACGATAGTCGAAGATCATAGACGTACTCTGTTTGACGATTATATTTTTTTATTTTCGTTAACTTAGGGTACAACTATGCCCATCTACACCAAACACTTTCCCTCTGATAGCAAAATAGAATAACAAATACAACCCTATTTACAAAAATAATTTCACAATAAGACAACTTATTAAAGTATTGAGTTAAAAGGCTTTTAAAAATAGGAAATAGGTATACCAATTTGAATTCACAAAGTAGAAAAAGGGGAAGAAAATAAAGAACTTAAAAAGAGTGTTAAATCAAGGTTTTAAAATTTTAGAAAAAAAGGTTGTTTTAATAAGCATTATGTTAACCATTGGATTAAATAACAGAAAAGAGGAAAAATGATGATTACAGTCGAAGAGTTAATTGAGATGAAAAATCAAGAAATGAGTCCATTTTCAAATAAGTACGTATGGTTAATTTTGACAATTGAAGATTCTCTGATTGCTAAAAGCAACCCTGAAGCTAGAATTAATCAATTACTAAAACAATATAATTTTGATGATAAAGCGAAGTTAATGATTGTTCATCAATTTTTTAAAGTAGGGCATCAATCAGCAGAAGAATTATATAATATTTTCGGTTTTGAGAATTATACTGAAGAACAGACATTTCTTGAAGATAAGTATGCAAATGAGTTATTAGATAAGTTTTAGATTATTGTTCCCCAAACAATACAACATACATTCAATTTATTTAGGAGTTGAAGAGTATGGAAATTAATAAAATTTATAACGAAGAATGCTTAGAAGGAATGAATAAGATTGATGATCACTCAATTGATTTAATTGTGTGTGATTTGCCTTACGGAACTACGAGTTGTGCTTGGGATGAGATTATTCCTTTTGATAAATTATGGCAGCAATACAAACGAGTGATTAAAGAAAATGGTGTGATTGCTTTATTTGGTGCAGAACCTTTTTCAACAATGATTCGAATGTCTAATTTAAAAGATTACAAGTATGACTGGTATTGGCATAAGAATAATGTCACTGGTTTTACGTTTGCTAAGTATCAGCCAATGAGAGCAATTGAAACAGTTTCAATTTTTAATAATGGAAAACCAGTTTATTATCCTCAAGATTTACAAATTATGACTAAAAATAATTTTAGATCTAAAAAAGATAATGGAAGAGATGCAATTTATAAACAGGAGTCTTTAGAAGGAGATTATTTTCAGAAATATACTAATTATCCTAACAATGTTTTGAAGTTTGAAAGAGATGTTAATACATTTCATCCAACACAGAAGCCTGTTAGATTACTAGAATATTTAATTAAAACATATAGTTTACCAGGAGATTTAGTATTGGATAATTGCATGGGAAGTGGCACAAGCGCTATAGCGTCTTTAAATACAGATAGAAATTTTATTGGATTTGAGATGAATGAAGAATATTATCAGAAGTCATTGCAGCGAATTGAAGAGAATACAACACAAATTGAACTATTCTAAAAGAAAAAAAGTAAACCTCTTAATGAAGTTTACTTTTATTTGAAATATTGCTTTAAAGCTAAATAGTCTTTTTTAGAAATATTAAATCCGTTATTACAACTGCTACATTTTACTCTATATCGTTTGTTAAAAATACCAATTATTAGTAATATAATGCTAGAAATTAGAGTGAATGGCATTGCTAACCATCCAATAATTGGAATCCAAATTAATAGAAAAGTAGTTAAGAATAGCGCTGCTGATACCATGTAGTATAAGTTACCAACTAATTGAATTTTGTTACTATGACAAGATTTACAGTGAACTATTTTTTGCCCATATATATTGTTAGACATTATATGCCTCCTAATTACTTAATTCTATATGTGTTACCCAATTTTATTTCTGCTCCAGGGTTAAGTTGTTCAAACATATCGTCAGTTAATCCATACTCTACTTTGAATCTCATAATATTTAAGTGGTTTTCGTTAAATGTCGCATATTGCGGTTCTTTTTCTTTTGCTTCTTTTTCAGCTAATTCTTTTTCGTATATTTCGACCATTTTTTTCTGATCTTCTTCTGAAGGTACTCTATATTCAGTTGCTGGTATCGAATTAGAGATTGTATTATTTGAAGCAATATTATCAGTATTTGTTTGAGGTTGTTCAATATAATCATTATTCAAACTTTTTAATTCTTTTGTTGTTTTTTCTAAATCTTTCTTAGTTTGTTCAAGTTCTTTTTCAATTTTTTGAATTTCTTTATCTTTGTTTTTGTTTTTACTTTTTAGAGCGTTTAAATCTTTTGTTAAAACGCTTTGCTCTTTTTTAGAATCTTTTAGTTTTGCATTAGTTTCAACAAAACTATAAACAGAAGTACCAGCAATTACTAATGATAAAAAAATAATTAGTGGATAAATAAATTTTTTCATAGAAAAACTCCCTTTCGATATTAAATTAATGATATCATTAAAGGGAGTTATAGCAAAACTAATTATTAAAAAGAACTTTACCAATAATTTTGACTTTATTAGCTGGTAATACAAGATCATCATACTTCTCATTTAATGAATGGAGTATGATTTTTTTGTCGTTATAATTGAAATATACTTTTTTACATGTAATGCCTTCATTTTCTATTTCAACTATAGCGATTTCACCATTTTCAATAGTTTCCTGTTTTTTATAGAAAACATCAGATCCATCAGGGATAAGTTCCGACATAGAATCCCCTTTGACTTTAATTTTAAATTCGGCTCCTTTAGGAATTTTATATTGATCATATACTTCTTCAGCAATAACGTAATCTCCATAAGATAAGGCAGAAGGATTAGCTGCTACATAAGAATTTTCAATTGATTTTATAGCTTTATTAGAAATATCAGTTATCTTATTATTTTGTTTATCTAATAATGATTTACCGTAATATTCTAATTTGTTTTTATTTTCTTCGTTTAATTTTTTGTAAATCGAATGAAGATTATCCTCATGTATTTCTTCTACGCCTAGTATATCTAATGGCGAAATATCTAAAGCTTTAGATAAAGAAACAATATTTTCTCTGCCCATATTACTGATTAATCCATTTTCCCATTTACGAACTGTAGACTTACCGACACCAACTAAATTGCCTACTTGTTCAAGAGTTAAATTTTTTTCTAACCTTTTTTCCTTAATTATATTCATATTTTCACCTCCTATAAAACTATTATAACAAAAAAGTGTCTTAAAAGATACATAAAAGCAAAATCGACAGTAAAAAGTTTCTTTTAAGACACTTTTAGATTGACTATTAAAAATGCCCGTGCTATCATATAAGTGTCGTAAAGGACACTTGAGAAGAGGTGATTATATTGAATAGTAGTAAACTTTTAGACGATATTAAGAAGAGCGGTTTGTCAGTAAAAATTGTCAGTGAGAAGTTGGAAGAAGAAGGATGTCCTGTTGCAGAATCTACTTTATATAAAAAACTACGCGGTGTATCAGAATTTAATGCACAACAAATCAAGTTAATAGCAAAAATTCTTAATTATTCAGATGAAGATGTGATTAATATTTTTTTTAACGAATTAGTGTCTTAAAAGATACTTTTTGAAGTTTAATTATCAAGTATAGGAGGTGAACACATGATACTAGATGGATTGTCAAATCAAATTAGAATGAATCAAGTTCATTTTTTTCAAAGAGAAGTAGTTAAAAGGATTACAAAAGCTGCTTCTAATGGTTTAACACAAGTAATCGTTAGTAAAACAGGATTTACACCTGATTTTATTGATGAACTTGCAGACCAAGGTGTAGAAACTGAAGAACATTCAGAAAAATTCCTATTGACGTGGGATGAATTAGATTAGGAGGACTGATTACATGGAAGGCTTATATGCTTTATTAAGAAAAATTATTAGGAATCAAAAGAAGATTATCCAGGAACAAAAGAAACAAACGAGATTGTTAAATGAGTCAGTACAAAGTAAAAAGAAATTTTCTAAAGTAGCCATTGATGGAAAAACGGGAGAAATCACGTTAGATGCTACTAATACACTCTATATCAATGGAAAAGAGGTAGCAACTGCTGCAGCAAAACAGTTATCTAAAGAAGAATTAAGCAGAATTGGAAAAAAGGATAATTAAGGTGATATGAGATGAAAATAAGATCATATAGAAAAAACAGAAAATCTAAAACTAATCTGCAAATGATAGAGATTAAAAGGCTGCAAAAACAAATTCACATGGCAGATTTAATTAATGATTTAAATGCTGAAACAATAAAAAAAGCACTTGAAACAAATAGAAAGTTAGTTGATCACATTAGAGAGGATAAAACTTTGAGCGAAAAGTTACCACATCAAGATACATGTGATTCAAAAAGAGATTCAGATAGGTTTGATGCATTAAGATATGCAATTCCTCATTTAAATGGGCATTTCCAATCACCAAACGAGCCAATTAAATTAAAAATAACAGGAGATAACACAAGAATTAATTTTAATTTAAATGGTTTAACTGAAAAAAATGTATTTGACCTTGTTAACGATGTAGTAAACAGTTCTATAAATCAATTAATTAATTTAAAAAAAGAAAAGTCACATCAAGCTGCATTAGAAGAAATAGAGTTGACCATTAAAGAAATGGCAAAAGAAAAAGATATCTATAAAAGAAGAGTAAATAGTTTAGTAGCAACTTTATGCCATTCTGAATTAGAGAAAAGAATGAAAAATTCACCAGTTAAATAAGGAGAAGATATTGATGTCTGAAACAAGACAAGAAATGATTGAATTTATGGCAACTGTTGATGAAAAGCCTGTTTCTCATGTTGAAACTATTTTAAAAGACATGTCAGTTAATCAAATAAAACCTTTATATGATCGAATGAAAATTACAAGAAATGAAATGCTGCGTGACCGAGTTTTAATGATGGGTTAAAGGAGCGTGATTTAGTGGGGAAAGCAATAAAAAGAACTGATGAACAAAGAGCTGATTTAAGATTTGCTCTATATACGTTTAAAAAAGAAAACGAAAATAAAACTTATGCAGAAATAGGTAAAGAATTTGGAGTATCAGCAAGTGAAGCAAAGGATTTAGTAATAGAATATTGTAAATTATTAAATCTTCCTCAACCTATAGAAGCTACTGTTAAAAATATCTATCGAAAAGAAAAATTAACAGAGAACCTTGAAAAAGAATTAATTATTGAAGGTAGAAAGTGTTTTATCGTTTCAGAGATGGAAAATGTATTTGTAGTTAGATTTTATGACAACAATGAAAGTGAAACTGTTAGAAAAGACTCTTTAAGTATTTCTAGATTAGCTGAACAGAGGTATAAGCCATGAAATATTTTTACTGTGTGAATGACCAAGAACAAGCAGCATTTATTATGGCCAAGAGTAAAAGTAAATGTATTTCTCTTTTTTGTAAAGAATTTAATAAAAAAGAAAAGCCATTTGTAGAAGAAAGGTCTTTTCAAAGTTTGATGTTACTACTAACTGCTAATAAAGATAATGATGAACAATTATCTTTTGGAGAAGCAAGGGATCTATTGGAAGATGGCCAGTCAAAAATTATTGCAGTATTTGGGTAGTTGCTATGTCAGAAGAAAATACACTAACAAAAGAAGAAAGGCTGCAGCTATTTAATGAATATCAAAAATGGTTCGATGAAAAAGGCTTTTTAGTACATTGGGATAATCTAGAATTTATTAAGTTTAAAGACAAAGAAAAAATACAAAGAGCTCACTGGAAAGTTGATGCAACTATTGTAACTGAAAATGAAGGTAAGAAAACACACACTTTTTTTATGACTCCTAGCACTCTTTCAATGTGGATAGGATTTGGAAAGAAACATGGTGTTGTCATGAGAATAACTAGTAGTCATGAAGAAACTAGATTTGACGTGATGAGAAGAACAATTGAACAAAAATAGTTAAGGAGAAAGAGCATGGGAATGATAACGCAACAGCCTAATGGACTCTATGCAAGAATAAGCGGTGTTGTAGATGCACCAACTCATGAAAATATGACTAAAGATGATTTAAATCAATATTTGATTGATACCTATCAATTTGATGAAGTAACTCCTGATGTTGATTCATTTTTAAACGAATATGGTTGGTCATTTGAAGAAGCTTGTAAACGAATTACAGACTTAAATATGACTGAAAAAGAAAAGCAAGATTGGATTGACAAAGTATCAAGAAAGGAAGAATAGAATATTTTTATGGAAATCTAAGTAAACAATCTGCAATTAAGTATTTGAAGGAGGTAGCGTTAAAACATGGATATACAAGAAATGGTTGATAAAAATCAATACAGAAAACCAATGCTGACAAAAGAAGAAGTATTGAAATCAATGCAGCGAGAGATGAAACAAGTAAGACCAGAGCCAGCAACTTGTTTGATTTTTGATAAGTCTATTTTTCCAGATGAATTAGCAGAAGATTTAAGGAAAGATGGCTTAGAAGTGAAAGATTATGAAGATGTACACTCACCACTTCCACAAATAAAAGTTGATTGGTCCAAGTTTGTTAAATGAAAATACAAAAAAAGCAACTAATAAAATTAGCTGCTAAACATCAAAAATGACGTATTAATCTGATAACTTATTATATCATTTTTGATTGACAAATTCAAACTTTTAGACGTTTAGAAGCCTTATTTCATAAGGTTTTTAAACCTTGCTATGGGTATTAAAGTTAGCGTGAAAGACATTAGTTTTTGAAGATAAATTAAAAGTGATATGAGGTAGTTATATGAATTTATTTGAAGATAAAGTAATGAGCTCTTTTCAAAGGGAAAAAAGACAATGGTGTGGAGATTATATGATCGTTGATATTTTTCCAAGAACTAAGGCTCAAGAATTAGCTGCTAAAGGTACGAGGAAAAGAACAACAGAAGTATCAAGACCAGCTCAAAGAAATTTGAATGATAAAAACTCAAAGAAAAACTTTAATTTAGTTGCTAATGGAAATTTTGGAGAGGGAGATTATGTCGTTAGATATTCTTACTCTAATAAATTCTTACCAAAGACATTAGAACAAGCAAAAAAAGATATATCCAATTACATTGACCGTTTGAAGTATGAGTTAAAAAAGACAGGTCAAGACAAAGATTTAAAGTGGATGTGTGTAACTGAATTTAATGAACCAAATAAAAAGGGTGAGAAAGTCAGAATACACCATCATTTAATCATAAATAAAGTTGTTCCTTATGATTTGATTTTTGATAAGTGGGCAAAAGGTAGAGGGAAAAATAAAAAGAAAATCGGTTTGGTTCATGTAGATAGGATTCAATTAACTGAAGATAGTTTTATTGAAAATCTTGTTGGCTATTTATTTAAGAATAATCGTGAGAATAGACATTGGACTGCTTCAAGAAATTTAGAAAGACCAAAAGAAAAAGTGACTGATTTTAAATATCGCAGAAGAAAAATAGAACAGTTAGTCTATTCAACTGACGAGGGAAAAGAATACTATGAAAAAATGTACCCTGATCATTACGTTAGACATATAACCTATAAAGAAAATGATTTCTACGGCTGGCAAGTATCAATCAAGTTGAGGAAGAGGGAAAGAGATGGATAATCATAATAATTACATTTTTGATGAATTCAATCAATTTAACCAGGAAGAAATCCAAAGGTACCAAAATGAATTAAGAATTAAAATCTCAAGGAAATATCCTGCACGTGTAAGTGGCTCGTTAGAAAGTGCCATTAATACTATGCATAGATTTGGAACTGCTGTTAAAGACACAAGAATAAAAGGAAATAAACGAAATGGGACACAAGATAGGCAACAAGCGTTTAAACATATTTGTAAGTAAGGTGTGATAGAAATGAAAAATGATTTAACTAGAGATGAATGGTTAGTGTTATCAGATTATTTACAATTTGGTTCAGGAGTTTTTAGAGATTGGGAACAAGACAAAGTATTTAAAGAAAATAGAAAACTATTAGAGTCTGCAGAAAGAAAAGTTAAAAATGTTGCTGATAATTTAAGGTAAAACTATTAATTAAAAAAAGATGGTTTAAAAGCAATAGTATCAAGTGTTACAGAGATTAAAAATTACTTGTGATTATACGATGTATTCGCAAATGAAGAATAGGAGAATGAATAATGGACCAAAAATGGTTATGTGCACCAAGTACAGATACAGAGGTATGGAGTTCAGCTGAATTTTTTGATACAAAACAAGAAGCAATTAATGCAGCTAAAGAAGCAATTAAAAGATATAACGCTGATCCAGAAAATGAGAACTTAGAAGATGAAATTGGATATTTTGCAGAAGATTGCTCAAAAGTAACTTCATTTGCAGTTGGACAGGCGAATGTTTTTGGAATTTCAGTTGATGTAGACCTTATTATCGACAATATTCAGGAACAAGCCTGGAGCGAATGTAGTGATCATGCTAGTGGGTTCTTAGATGATGTAACAAAAGAGCATAAAGAAGAATTGGAAACTTTAATTTTAGATTGGTTTGACAAACATAATTATAAAGCTAATTTTTATACAATCATAAACGTTGATGAAGTTGTACTATAGATTGAATCGTAAGGAGGGAAGTTATGAGTGAAGAAATTAAGGTTTATCCAGATTTAATAAAATATCATATTGCTTTAGAAAATGGTTGGATTTGGCAAGTAGGTCATAAAGTAAGTATTTGTGGAATAGATTTTGGTTTTTGTCCTTATGATGATGAACGATTAGAGATAGTTGTTACACACTTAGGAACTGGCCTTAAATTTACAACTCTACCTTTAAGCCCAATTTATAAATTTGTTGGAGCGAACAAAGAAGAAACCTTAAAGATATTCAAAAGAAGGGCTGAAGTAGTTGAAGTAATTATTAAGCATAATGGTAAAGAAAAAATTACTAAAAAAGTTATTAAACATAAAGAATCTTATGAAAGAAAGTTTGGAAAAATCCCACCTATTGAAATTTATGATATGAAAGATATCCCAAAAGATATTAAAGAGGTGCTTAATGAGTGATTAAAATTTTAGAGCTTTTTGGAGGAATCGGTGCACCGAGAAAAGCACTTATTAATTTGGGTGTTGAGCATAAATCTATTGACTATGTAGAGTTCAATGAAAAAGCTGTCAGAAGTTATAATGCAATGTTTGATAATCGTTACGCTGCTCAAGATGTTAGAGGATATGATTTAAGACCAGACATACTAATTCATGGTAGTCCTTGCCAAGATTTTTCAATAGGTGGCAAGCAATATGGTGGAAATATTGAAGATGGAACTCGTAGCAGTCTAATGTTTGAAACAATACAGATCATTAATAATCTAGGAGTTTGGAAGCCTAAAGTTATTATTTGGGAAAATGTACCAAATGTTTTGAGTAAAAGACACATTAAGGCATTTAACCACTACATAACTGATTTGGATGAATTAGGGTATACAACAAATTATGAAATATTAGATGCTAGGGATTTTGGAATACCACAAGCTAGAAAAAGATTGTACGCGATTAGTCAATTAAATGGCGAATTATTTAATTTTGAATTACTAGAAAAAGTCCCAATGAGAAACATAAATGAATTTTTAAGTGACGAATATGAAAATAAACACTTATTAACTCAACCAAGCATGCTAAAAAGAGTAAGAGATATTCATAAAGTATCTCCAAATAATTTTCAAGGAATGTTAGAAACAATAAAAGATTATTCTTGGACAGTAACAACTAGACAAGATAGATGTCCTAATGCTGGAATAATTAAACTTAAAAGTGGTAGTTATAGAGTTATTACAGAATTAGAAGCGTGGCGATTAATGGGGTTTGATGATGATGATTTCTATGCTGCATTAGCTGAACATCCTGGAATGAAAAATAAAAAGAACACAACTTTATATCACCAGGCAGGTAACTCAATAGTTGTACAAGTTCTTGAAGCAATATTCAAAGTATTAATAAATAAAAGTAGCAAAACTATTAGTTAATAAAAAAGTGCTTTAAAACCAATAGCAACAAACGTTACAGAGATTTAAAAATACTTGTGATTATGTGACGTAATAGTAAGTAATAAAACGAGAAACTAAGTAAGGAGAAAATACCTATGAGTGAATTAGGTTATCTATATGATCATAGACATTTTTTAAAACTTCCATTAACAAAAAAGAATTGTTCTGTTCTTCCTCCAGGACAAGAAACAGATGATTTAAAAATGATTAGTGATGAATTGATTTCTTTAGAGTTAAAAGAAAATAACTTTGAGGTAGTTAAAATAAAAGAAGTTAAATTAAAAAATAGAAAATACATGATTTATATATTAAAAGATGCAGCAAGTAAAAAAGGTTGTGGTTGTTTTATTGATAAAGGTGTAGTTAAGAGCATTCACCTTAAAGGGTATAAATTTAAAGATCCTTATAACAATAATGACAAAAGAGTTTGTAGAGATATTAAAGATGCATTAAGTAAAAATGGAGAACTTAAAGAAAAAAGTTTATAGATTGAGGTGTATATCTATTTATGACTATTGCTGAAGAAGTAAAAACCATAAGAAAAAAACTAGGAATGAGCATGGAAGATTTTTCAAAAAGAATAGGAGTTAGTAAAACCTCTATTTCTTTTTGGGAGTCTGGTATCAAAGAACCAAGTGCGAAAAATTTAGAAGCAGTACGTGACATAGGTAAGTCACTTAATCTCAATCTAAATCAAGAAATAGATAAAGATTTTTACTCAACTTGTAAATTTTGTAAATATGAAAAAATTGAAAAAGAGTTCAACTACTGTCCAATATGCTCGGATAAGACAAGGGAAATAAAATTCAATTCTGATTACAGCATGTTTATTCTCTTGAATTTTTATCATGTAGATAAATTAATAGCAGAAGCAGAGGATGAATTACTTAATCCTCATATTGAAATTAACAAGAAGAGAAACTTTGTAAGTGAACCTATTTCAAACAAAGAAGAAGCTAAAGCGATTAAGTATGCAGAAAGAGCAGGAATTATTAAATGGCTTAAAGAAGTAAAAAAGAAAGTGCCGATTGTATTAGATTGTTTGTCTGAAATTGAACATCATGCAATTGATTTGCTATATTGCAGTAACGATAGATTAAGAAAATCATATACTGAAGTTGAAAAAATAACAGGTATTGATTATTCTTTTCTAAAGAAAACTGATTTAAAAGTAAGAAAGTTAATTGCGATTTATTTTGAGTATTAAGTAGTAGGAAGTTGACAACAGTTAACAAAGTGTGTTACATTTATGCTAAGATGTGGAACAAGTATAAATAACACCCAAAATACCTACTAAAGTTAGTGGGTATTTTTTTATGTCAAAATTATTAAAGGAGTGGTTTAAGTGAGTAAAAATGTTGAACTACCAAAGCTTAATTCGTTTCAAGCAAAAAAAATTATGGAACATCTTAAAAAGAACAATGGTGTTAATAAAAAAGATTTGATGGATAAGTTGTCAGAAGATATTACAGAAGTGTTGATGTTAAACGGTTTGAATAATAGTGAATGCTCATATGTTTTATTAAATGTTCAAAGACATATTTTAGAATTAAAAAAGAATCATGAATCGTTAGAGAATATGAATATTGAAGTAGCTCACTTAAGCCAAAACATAGAATTGAATTCTAATGTTCACTTGCTCAGTTACATTATGGACAGACATGCTAAAGTATATCGGAATAGTGTTGATAGCAATGGTAAACCGAAGCGCTGATTTAGATTTTATGACTCCTCAAATTCTTCAGGAGTTATTAAAACTAATTGAAGAAGATAATGTAAAGAAGTTCTACAAGCAAAAGCCTTGGCGGACATTTAGGAAATTAGCATTAAGAAGAGATAGAAATACTTGTCAAGATTGTTTTAGAAAAGGGAATACAGTTCACCATAAGAAAAAGGTGAAAGAGTTTCCTCACTTAGCTTTAAGACTGTCTAATGTTTCTACTACATGCTACTCATGTCATAATAAAGAACACCCAGAGAAGTTAGCACCATACAACGAAAGACCATTCGTTAATGAAGAACGTTGGTAATATATTTTCTTATCCTCTTTTATGTTGAGCTGCCATTCAATGCTACTTGAAGATAAGGAAGTCAAAGGAAAGCACATAGCTAAATGTTATGTGCTTTTTATTATGCTGCAAGTTAGGAGAATGAATATGATCAGAGATTTATTAATTAAGCTATTAGCTTTGCTAGTGGAAGAACATAAAGTTGTAACTTCAGAGGTGATTACAAGGACATTGTTTAAAAAGTATGAGGAATCTGATACAGAAATGTTAACTGAATTAGATGTGATTAAAGGTGACTATTATTTTAAAGGAAAAGATACTGGCAGCTGGAAGATGATAACTAATGAAGATACTGCAATAGAGGATAAAGTTTTTGTTGTGACAATCATTTCTTATGAGAATGATAATAAATCAATTGAATATGCAAATAGATTTGCTAACCATTTAGAAACTTGGTTTAAGTTTACAGAATTAAAAAATGATTGGACAACTGAAAATTAAAAGCATTAGAATACGTTTGAGT
>RWZG01000024.1_pt1 | contig 36210 bp, 57 predicted proteins | sample 2187661 | NCBI WGS metagenome assembly RWZG01 (sample SAMN10531869, study PRJNA481165) | viral metagenome | isolation source: viral particles purified by filtration and ultracentrifugation from about... | host: Nasonia vitripennis 12.1 | place: USA:Tennessee | collected 2011-04-01 | reverse complement strand
CGAGCTTATTGATGTATGCGCGCGGTGTACGAGATGGACGAATAGATAACCCGGCATTTTTACCTGTTCTCTACGAGTTCCCGAAAAAATACATTGAAGAGGGGCTTTATAAAGATCCGAAATACTTCTATGTAACGAATCCCAATCTGGGTGCATCAGTGAGTGAGAAGTTCTTACTAACCGAGTATCAAAAAGCAGAAGAAGCGGGCGAAGAGTCTTTAAGAGACTTCTTTGCAAAGCATCTTAATATCGAAATCGGGTTAAATCTGCGGGATAAAAGGTGGCTAGGTGCGGACTTCTGGGAAGATCAGGCGATCGAAGTGACGCTAGAAGAGTTAATCGAGCGCAGTGAAGTGATCACGATTGGTGGAGACGGTGGCGGGCTTGATGACTTACTCGGTATGGCCGTTATCGGTCGTGAAAAAGAGACGCGGAACTGGCTTCTTTGGAATCGAGCTTGGTGTCATGAAAAGGTATTAGAGCTGAGAAAGAACATCGCAGAACAGCTTCGAGATTACGAACGGGACGGCGACCTCGTGATTATCGATCGATCAGGCGATGATTGCGCGCAATTCGGTGAGATATGCGCTCAAGTCTACAAATCAGGAAAGCTCGATAAGATCGGACTCGATCCGCTCATGGTAGGCGGGCTGATTGACGGAATTATAGAAGCAGGAGTGCCGGAAGAGCTGATTGTGGGTGTGGCGCAAGGTTATAAGCTTGCAGGATACATACAAACGACAGAGAGAAAGCTTGCAGAAGGGGCTCTATTCCATGCAAACCAGCGTTTGATGACTTGGTGTGTGGGCAATGCGCGTGTTGAAGTTCGCGGAAATAACGCATTAGTAACGAAGCAATCTAGCGGTAAATCAAAGATTGACCCGTTAATTGCAACATTTAACGCAGCAAGCTTGATGTCGCTGAATCCGGCGAGCCGGCAATTAGATATTGATGGTTTTTTAGATAATTTGGTGATCGCATAATGGCAGGAATGAAACAAGATTCAGGATTCTGGACAAGACTCTGGCAGAGAATGAGGGGCAAAAATCGCTTAGATGAGGGCGAAAAGACGCAATCATTCAGCTCTGCAACGAGTTCGAGTGGTAGCGTTGTCACTGTTGATAAAAGTATGAAGCTGTCAGCGGTCTGGGCATGTGTTCGCTTGAAATCACAAACGATCGGATCACTTCCGCTTCATTTGAAAGAGAATTTTGATTTTGCAAAGGATCATCATCTCTATTCGATACTGCACGATGCCCCTAATAGTGATGTAATCGCATCAAAATTTTGGGAAGCAGTTGTCACGAATATCGATCTTTGGGGTAATGCTTATATCAAAATCGGACGATATGAAGATGAAGTGGCATCTCTAACGCTACTCAATCCTGAAAAAATGGAAGTTGCACGGGAAGGCGGGAAGCTATCGTATAAATATGACTCTAAAGAGATGAAGAGTGATGATGTGATGCATATCCGCGGATTAACGCTCGATGGCTACATCGGTCTATCTGCAATTGAGTATTTTGCAGAAACGATCGGCTTTCAAAACGACGCAAACAATGCAGCGAGTACAGAATTCAAAAACGGCATGAAGGCCGGCGGTTTTATCGACTCAGGTCAACAGACATTGAGTGATGAACAGAGAATCAAGCTCAGAAACTGGCTTGGAGAATTCAGTCGGCCGGAAAACAGCGGTAAATGGATGGTTTTGGAGGCTGGAATGAAGCCTGTCTCAACATCGGGGATCAGTATAAAGCCAAGCGATGCGCAGTTGCTCGAATCCAGACACTTTGGCATAGAAGAGATCTGCCGGGCTTTTGGCGTTCCGCCAACACTTATTGGTCATACAGATAAAGCAAGTTCTTGGGCATCAAGTTTAGAACAGACAAATCTAGGTTTTCTCACTTACTCATTAACACCAATTCTTGTATCGATCGAGCAGGAGATTAAGCGCTGTCTTTTATCGCCGACTGATCGTAAGAAATATAGCGCTAAATTCAGTGTCGAGGGCTTATTGAGAGCAGATAGCGCCGGAAGATCTGCTTTTTACACCGCAGGTGTGAATAACGGATATCTAACAAGAAATGAAGTGAGAGCGCTTGAAGATCGTCCACCAATCGCCGGCGGAGATACTTTAACGGTGCAGATGCAGATGCAAGATATAGATAAGAGGGAAAGCAATGAACAAAAAGACGCTTAATGTTGGATTTCAGATTAAAAGCGTGAGCGATGACGGTACATTCACGGGTTACGCATCAGTCTTTGATGTTGTTGATAGCTATCGCGATGTTGTTAAAAAAGGCGCATTTGAGAAGAGTATTGCGCGTCTAAAAGGATCGGGCGATAAATTGCCGATTCTTTGGCAACACGATTCCACCAAGCCTATAGGCACATTTGAAGAGATTCGGGAAGATGAATACGGCTTATATGTGGAAGGAAAACTGCTAATTGATGATGTCGTACAAGCTAAAGAGGCTTATGCGCTGCTTAAAGCAAAAGCAGTGAGAGGGCTATCGATTGGCTATTACTTAAAGCAGTATGAAGTCGATAAGGATGAAGAGGTCTGGAATCTTACTGAAATAGATCTTTTCGAGACAAGTATCGTGACATTCCCGGCAAATACAGATGCCAGAGTTGTTACGGTCAAATCACGTTTAGAAATGGGGGAACTCCCCACATTAAAAGAATTTGAGAAGTTCCTGCGCGAGGCCGGCTTTTCAAAAACTCAAGCGACTGCTATCGCCGGCGGTGGTTTGAGCAAGTTACACAAAGAACAGAGCGAGTCTGTCAGTGTTTTGGATGGCGTTTTAGGTATTTTAAATCAATAAACAGGAGTCAATACAATGACAGAGCAAGAGAAGTTATTACAGATTACTGAATCTTTTAAAAAATCAGTTGATGAAACCAAAGAGATTGCGGAAGAGATCAAAGGTCGTTATGAGCATAACGATAAAGTCACTTCTGAAATGAAAGAAAAGGCTGATGAAGCGATCAAAAAGACGAATGAGCTTACAGATCAGATTGCTGAGCTTAAAAAGCATATCTCAACGATTGAAAATCGAGAGCATGCCGGCGGAGTTAAGCAATTGAAGACTGCCGGTCAATTAGTGACTGAAAGCGCCGAGTTCAAGGGTAAAACCAACTGGTCGCGCGGTGACAATCTTAAAGTTGGTGTGAAATCGATCACAAATAGCGGTGAAAATAGCGCTGGTGTATTGCATCGTCCAGAATATGTGGGGCATGTTGACCTTCCGCGTCCTGAGTTGTTGATCTACGATCTCTTAAGCCATGGAAGCATGGATATTGAGTCGATCTACTTCACTCAAGAGCTTGGGTTTGAGAATAATGCAGCGGTGGTAAAAGAGGGTGAAAAGAAGCCTGAGAGCTTCATCACTTTTAAAGATTGCGTAGAAGATGCAGTTGTAATTGCGCATCACATTAACGCATCACGACAAGCGCTTACAGATGCATCGCAACTGCAATCTATGATCGATACCCGCTTGCGCTATGGGCTTCTTGCTAAAAGAGAACAGCAGATTCTCTTTGGTAAAGGTCGCGAGAGTGGCGAGATGAACGGAATCATGACACAAGCGGCTCAATATAAAGCGCCAACCGACAAAGTGAAAGACGTCACCTATCTCGACACGCTTCGCTTAGCGATTCTTCAGGCGTTCTTAGCAGAATACCCGGTCGACGGCATTGTATTAAACCCGATCGACGCATCTATTATTGAGTTAGCGAAAGACGGGGAAGGTCGCTATATCATCGGCAACCCAACAGGCTTGGGGATCACTTCACTTTGGGGTAAGCCGGTCGTACAAACGCAAAGCATGGGCGTTAATCAGTTCTTAGCGGGCGCATTTAAATTAGGTGCAACTTACTTTGATCGTTGGGATGCAACAGTTGCGATCTCTTACGAGCATAGCGACAACTTTACGCATAACAAGGCAACAATTCTTGCGGAAGAGCGTGGAGCGCTTGCAGTCTACCGTCCAGAGGCTTTCGTCAAAGGTAGTTTTGATGGAAGTGCTGGCACGTCCGGTGATGGTTCAATTGGTCCTTAGTTAGGAGGTAAAGATGACTCAAGAAAAGAAATATGAAAAAAAAGAGTGGGTTGCTGGGGTGGATAAGCTTCCCGGTGCAAGTGATATGAATCGTATTGAGGAGGGGATTGATAGCGCTTATGGCGAAATTGAAGCGCTCCAAGATACGGTAAACTCACTGAAAGAGGCGCTACAAACTGAGAAGATCAAATCAGCAGTAGATCCGCTTCCAGACAATGCGAAAGTTGCAGATGTTGTAGCGGCTTTTAATAAACTGGTAGAAGCAATCAAAGGGTAATAAGAATAAGGGGCGAAAGCCCCTTTTCTTTTAGATGAAGCTTTTATATGAAGAATAAAATGTTAAAGGATTCGTTATATGTTGATAGCGAAAGATGTTCCAGAGAGAATTGCTGTAACCCTCGAACGAGTGAAAGAGCATCTGAGAATAGATCACGATGCAGACGACAATCTGTTAGAAGGCTATCTGAAAGCAGGAATAAAGCAGATTGAAGCATTAACCGGATGGTCTCTCTCTACAACAGAATATGAATGGACAATCGAAGAGGGCGATCTCAGAAAATCAATACCGCTCTATCCCGCAAAAATTACATCAGGGCATGAGATGGTTGGTGGTTATGTTAATGCGAATATTGGTGACACTGTCGAGTTTAAAACATCAATATCGCATCATCGTGAAGAGTTAGAGCCGGCAGTTTTGCTCTATGTTCAGTTTTTATATGAAGCAATGCCGGATGATCAAGAGAAGCTCATGAGGGCGATTAGAGGCATTTGCGGAACATTCAGAAGAAATTTAGGATTATGATTTCAAGAAAATTAAGACACCGCATCACAATACAGCGCTTAGAAGAGATAGACGGCCCATTCTACAAAACAGAATGGGTCGATTATCGTACCAATGTGCCCGCCTCATTCTCGTTTTTAAGTGGAAAAGAGCTAGTGGCAAGCGGTGCAGAGTTGTCGCAAGTGAGTGCGCGTATACAGGTTCGCTATGATGAAAATATCGACGCAAAGATGCGCGTTATCTACCGCAATAAAGTCTATGAGATAGAAGCAGTAGTACCAGACAATCGCTCAGGAATGGAGTGGTTAACACTCTTTGTAAGCGAAGGTTTAACAGATTGAGAGATAAATCCAATTATCCGGAATTTCCGGAGAGTTCAGTGGTCAACTGTAAAGCAATCCTTGACAGTTGAAACAGTTTTTGTGGGATAGCTACCCATAAAAAATAACCCCTTTCCAGGGCGCATCTGGTTAGGGGTTTTTTATTATCTACAGAAAGGTGATTATACATGAATAAAGCGAATTATGAATATTTAGCAAGAGAAGTTGATTCAATCGCAATAGATCAGCGTATTAGCGATGGATATATTAATGCGACCGCACTTTGCAAGGTAGCAGGAAAAAGAATCAATGATTATCTAAGGCTTGATTCAACAAAAGAGTTTTTAGTGGAGCTTGCAAGCGATACGGGAAATCCCGTAACGGAGTTAATTCAAATGATTAGAGGTGGAAATCCGCAACTGCAAGGCACTTGGATTCATCCGTATGTAGCTATTAATTTAGGGCAGTGGCTCTCTCCGAAATTTGCCGTCCAAGTTTCTAAATGGGTCTTTGAGTGGATGAACAACGACCACCAGTATTACGCTAGATACCAAGAGCTAATGAAAATAAAGGATGTTAAGGCTCAAAAAGCATCTGATTATGGTCGTAGTCTGAGTAAGTGGCGATATGAGAAAGAGGCTATTGAGAGGGAAGAGTCACTACTGCTAGAAAAGATTCAGCCTGATTTATTTAGGATTCACTAGGAGCGCAATCATGAGCAAAATCACGCGATCACGAATATCAGGTATGAAAGAGCTTAAAGAGAAGCTCAAAAGCGTTAGCGATGACATGATCAATAAAGGCGGTCGCTCTGCATTGAGAAGTGCAGCTAATGTGATTCGGAAAGAGGCGAAAGAACGGGCGGAAAGACTAGATGATCCCAATACTCCAGAGCGCATTGCAGATAATGTGGTTGTGAGGTGGGATCGCAAAACGTTCCGCAAAACAGGCAATCCGGCGTTCAAAGTCGGCATACTAGGTGGTGCTAAAAAAGATCCCAAAAAGAAAGGAAGGGGCGGCGATACGTTCTATTGGCGCTTTCTGGAATTTGGAACGGCGAAGATGCCGGCAAAACCTTTTATGAGGCCAGCGATCGATACAAAACAGAAAGAGGCTATTGATAAGTTTGTAGAGGCTTATAAAAAGCAGTTAGACAAATTAATGAAATAGTAAACAGAATAAGCGATACTTCTATATATAGATTGTAGGAGGCTATCGTGAAAAAACCAGAAAGACCGAAAAGCATTTTAGAGCAAGTAGCAGAGCAGGAAGCAAGAAGGAAAGATGCGGAGAAATCAAACTCTGTTATGAGATCGTTCTTCTCTATTATTTTAATTTTATTTGCAGTTGTAGTTGTCGGCGGTGGTGTAGCTGTTTATCAGTATATGAAGCCGACAGAAGAGGAAATAGCTGCTAAAGAAGAAAAGAGAAGAGAGCAACGAATGAAAAACTCATTAGTAGTTGCTTGCGGTAACTTGATACAGAAGAAACTAAATTACCCCTCAACGTACAGTGTGAAATATAGCGAAGCTAGAGAGATTGACGGCATTATGTATGTTCATATCGCCTTTACTGCTAAAAATGCGCTTGGTGCAGAGCTTCCGCAGGAGGCGCAGTGTGTGACTACTGAAGACGGACTTATGCTCATCGGCATAAAGAATAGATAAAACTTAACTTCATCTAAAGCCCGTAAACACGGGCTTTTTTTATGCGAGTAATAAAATGAATCATTTGATCTATGAAGTATCAAAAAAAATGGGCGTGCCGTTTCATAGTGCAGGAACAGCACAAACAAAAAGAGGGGCTAATTACATAACGTGGCAGATTATTAGCGATGTTCCGCTCCAGACAATAGATTATCGTAGCGAAATATCGAAAGTAAGGTTGCAGTTTGATATTTACGCGCAACAAGAGGAGGTGGCATTTGTTATAAGTAATAACTTAGAGAAAGAGATGAATGGGAAGGGGTTTGTTTTGGCGAGGAATGGCCCTTTTTTTGATGTTGATACAAAGATGTATCGTCGCACGATTGATATGAGTGTTTTAAAAGGAAATAGATATGAGTAAGCACGAAGAAATTTGGACACAAGGGACGCAACTTTATGCGCTTGGAGAAGATAGCGAGGGGCAAAAGATTGTCTTTAAAGTTGATGGCGTTCACGGATTAACACCGGGAGAAGCAACTAAGAATGAAATTCCCATCACAACGCTAGAAGATAAAGCGAAAAGATCGATGAACGGACTTCTAGATCCGGGAACTGCTTCTTTTAGCATTTATTTACGAAAGGGCAATAAAGGGCATCGAAACTTAGAGCATTTTTATAAAACGGATCAGAAAGTTAAATTTGCGATCGGGCTAGATGATGGCTTTGGTCAAGACGCAACGCTAGAAGGTGATGATTTCGATCTGCCAAAAGGTCGGACATGGTTTGTTTTTGATGGTTCTGTAAAGTCGTTTCCTCCGGTCATTAATGATGATTCTGCCGTGGCAGTTAACATCAATATTCAGGTTTCTGGTGAAGGTGGATTTGTTTGGCCAGATGATGGAGCTGAAACAAAAAATTTCTCATCATATGAAGATTAATTTAGCCCCGAAAGGGGCTTCTTTTTGGAGTTTATTAAATGAATTTAGCAGATGTCTTGGTAAGTGATGCACAACAAAAAACAATTGAATTGCCCATTGGTGAGGGTGGATCAAATGCGAGTGTTGATGTTTATTTAAGAAAGCTTCCTTTCTCTCTTGTTTTTGATGCGAAAGATGAGAAAGGCAATGCTGTCGGGGGTAATGAGTTGATAGCAAAGCGTGTTGCTCACTGTTATGTCGATAAAGAAGGCAATCCTATTTTCACCGAAGCGCAATTGCTCGGTGATGATGTAAAAGTAGTGCCGGCGGATGTCGTAATCGCTCTACATGAAGTAATTGTGGAGGAGAACAACTTGGGAAAGATTTACGGGAACTTACTCATGAAGATGAATTCTGGTGCGAACTCGTTATCAACGGAATCGGCGGAAAAACGGTAGAAGAAGCAAAGAGAAATATCTCTAATGAAGAGGGGCTAATGTGGCTTAGATATCTTAACAAGCGAGGAACAATGAATATTTCTCGTAAAATTGAGCAAACGGTCGGACTCTTCACTGCACTTTGGGTAAGCGCTAATAGTAAAGAGAAAGTCCCGCTTTCAAATTATATGCCGTACGAGATGTCGAGTAAGAGAGGAAATCAGACGAAGCCCGAAAGCCAAGCAGAAAAAATCAGAAATTTCTTTAATAAGATAGGTACAGCCAATGAGTAATTTAGGATCATTAACGCTTGATTTGGTGGCAGAAGTCGGTCGATTCACAAGCGGTTTAAATGAGGCATCAAGAAATGCAGATAGAAACTCTCGAGAAATACAGAGAAGCATTCAAGGTATTGACGATAAGTTAAATGCGGTAGGCAGTAATATTAAGAAGTTTGCAGCCGTCTTGGGGGTGGGTTTATCTGCAAATGCATTTACGGGTTGGATTCATGGTGCGGCACAAGCAGCAGCTAATACTGCTATTTTTGCTAATAGGATCGATGTTGCTGTAGAAGATCTTACTGCAATGCGATTTGTTGCAGAGCAAACAGGTGTTAGCGTTGAGTCTTTTGATGCCTCTATGATGCGACTTACAAGGCGATTAGGGGCGGCAAAAAATGGAACTGGTCCCGCCATTGCAACATTAGATCGACTTGGTTTAAGTGCCAAAGCACTCTTAGATTTACCGCTTCATGAGCGAATAAAAGCTATCGGCGAATCTATGAAGAAATTAGAAACACAAGCAGAGAGGTTAACTGCTGCACAAGATCTTGCCGGAGACTCAGCAAGACAGCTTGTACCTCTCTTTATGATGCAATCAGAAGAGATCGATAGAGCAAGAGAAAATGCAGAGAAATTGGGTTATGTCTACTCAACTGAATTTGCACAATCCGCTGATTCGATCTTAACTCAAATGGGGAATTTGAAGCAGGCTTTCAGTAATGTTTCATTCAGTATCTTAGAAGATCTGCTTCCACCGCTCGAGAAGTTTATCAATAGCATCTCTGCTGATGATATTCAAAATGCTTTAAACGGCATTAAAAAAGGTTTTGATATTGCCGTGACTTCCGCAAAAGGATTGGCGCTTGTTTTATTTGGCAGACTTGTTGCCGCTCTTTATGCTTCTGCCGCATCTTTTGTTGCATCTACGAGGGAGGCGTTAAGATATCAGGCAACATTGGCATCAATGGCCGGAATCTCTAAAAGTACAGCGGTAGGCTTAACAGCAATGGGAGCAGCTGCAAGAAGTGCATCTTTAGCAATGAATGCATTGGGAGGCCCGGTCGGTATTCTTGCTATTGCGGCAAGTAGCTTGATGATGTTCGGAACTTCCGCAAGCAAGGCAGTGACGAATATTGAAGAGCTTGATGCAAAAATCTATGGTCTTTCGCAAAACATCAAAACATTAACAGAGAATCAAGCAATACGCTCGAAGAACTCATTTAATGATGATATTAGAGAGCTAGAAAAAGAGCTAAAAGAGCTAGAAGAGGAGCTATCAAGAGCAGATGATGCAATTGTTACTCTAAGTACTCGGCTAGCGACAGAGAACCTTTCTACCAAGCATTATGAGGCGATCTATCAGAAGCTCCAAGAGTGGGAGAGAAAGCAACAAGATGTAAAAGGCGAGATTGATGATACAACGGGCGCTATCAATAAAGCGTCAGAAGCGATAGCAATATTAGATGGCCATCTATCAAGTTTAGCGAACAGCGCAACAGCAAGCACAAGCAATATTATTGATCGCTTTGAAGAGATGAGATCAAAAATTGAAGATGAGATTGGAAGGATCGGCTTAAGCAGTAATGTTGCATTATTTGATTATGAGTTAATCAATACAGATAAGTATAAAGACTTTACAGAAAAGCAGGTTGAAGAGCTTAGAGCTTTGTATGCTGAGAAAGATTTAGCGTTAGAGAATCATAAAGCGAGCCTAAAAACGAATAAATCGAAATCTAAAGGTGTTGATATCGCTAAAGAATATCAGCGTATTATGAATTCAACGCTCTCAGATGAAGAGAGGAGAGGGCAAGAGCTTGCCAAAAACCTCGACATTCTCCGTCAATATGGCGCGTCTGAAGAAGATATGTTAGCAGTTCGTCGTGCAGCTTATGAGTCGATGAGTGTTGATCTTCCGGGATTCGATGGAACGGGAAGCACATTGACGGCGCAATTGGCGCGTATTAACGAGAACATTTCAGAGCTTGATCAGTGGAGAGAGGAGCAACTTCAAAAGATCCAACAGGCATACGGGGAAGAAGAGAGTGCGCTTGCGGAGTCGATTGCACGAAAAGAAGAGATAGAAAGACAGTATCGCGAACGTAGAGCGCAATATGAAGGAGAGATGAGTCAAGAGCTACTCAATATCGGGCAAAATCTATCCGCGGAATCTTTGTCCGCGCTTGAAGCTGCGGGAATGGAAGCAAGTGGAATCTATAAAGCGATGTTCCTAGCAAATAAAGCAGCAGCTTTCGCGAATGCGATCATTTCAGCGCAAGAAGCCGGCGCAAAAGCATTGGCAGTTATGCCGGGGCCGGCAGGAGTTGCATTATCTAAGATGATTACAGGTATCGGCTTGGCCAATGCTGGCATCATTGCAGCGACAGGCTTAAAAGGTATGGCGCATAGCGGTATCGATAAAGTACCAGAGACAGGAACTTGGCTGCTTGAAAAAGGCGAGCGAGTTGTAACGGCGAATACCTCTGCGCGTCTTGATGCAATCTTGGACGATATCTCACGCCAAAAAGAGAACGGCTCTCTTAATGCTCAAGCGCCTGTTGTTCATAGCACGGTAAGCGTAGTTGTGAATAGCGATGGTGCAGTAGAAGAGCGAGATGAAGAGACAGGCGGAAATCAGATCTCTAAAGTGATTGAGGGTAAAGTTGTCGAAGTGATCGTAAAAGAGTTAAGACCGGGAGGTATCCTTGCGAGAAATTAAAACTTTTAAATGGCATACGCTAAATGAGTCATCAATACAGCGAAAACCGCGCGTAAGAAGAGTGAGCTTCGGCGATGGATACGAGCAGAGAGCGGTAGATGGACTTAATAGCAATTTAAGCTCATATTCAGTGCGATTTAGAGAGCGCTCTGCAGTGATTGATGAGATCGAACGCTTTTTAGTAGAGCATGCCGGCGTTAAGTCGTTCTATTACAGACAGAGAAGCAGCGATGACTTTAAACTTTGTGTTTGTGAGGATTGGTCGAGAGTCGATATCGACTTTCAATCAAGTGAATTAAGCGCAACATTTAGAGAGGTTGTTCAGTGAGTAATATCGAATTTCTTAGATCATTAGAAGATTTAGAGCAAGACTCGGAGATTGTTCTCTATGAGTTCGATTTAACGCATATCAATGGCGGAATCATTCGGCTTCATAACGGCATGAACGAGAAGCACGAAAATGTGGTGTGGAAAGGCAAAGAGTACGAAGCATTCCCGATTCTCGGAGAGGGCTTTGAATTGACGGGAGAGGGCGCTTCACCGCGTCCAACACTCACGCTCTCAAATTTGGATGGCTTCGTGATGGGCTTAATTAATGATTTGGGCGATATCACAGGCGCAATCGTGACAAGAAGAGTTACAAGCGCGCGCTATCTTGATGCCGTCAATTTTGTTGATGGAAATCCCACTGCATCAACGTTTCAAGAAGATATCTATTACTACGTTTTAGATCGCATTGCGAGTATGACTGTAGAGACAATTACGCTTGAATTATCACTACCGACAGAGATGGACCATCTACAAAGCGGCCGTGAAGTTCGCGCCGGCGTTTGCCAATGGAATTATCGCTCACGAGAGTGCAGTTATACTGGCGGAGCGGTTGCAGATATCTACGACAATGCAACAACAGACATGAAGAAAGATGAGTGCAGCAAGACAATGCAAGGATGTCGAGCAAGATTCGGAGATGATGCAACACTACCGATCAGCGTCGCACCGGGAACAGATAAATTGCAGAGATAATATGAAGAAGAGAATTATTGAGTATATGAAGACCGCAGAACCTTTTGAGGCCTGCGGGTTTTTATTGGAGAACGGTAAGTTCGTGGCGATTGAGAATATTGCAGAAGATAAAACCAATAGCTTTGAGATCGATCCTTTAGATTGGATGGGATTAGATGTAAAAGCATTGATCCATAGCCATCCTGATGGCAATCCTTATCTCTCAACTGCTGATCGTGAACACCAGATCGATACCGAAATCGACTGGTGGATCGTCGCAAATGATGAGATCTATAAATATCGTCCTGTACCGCTATTAAGAGGGCGCAAGTTTAAGTATGGCCACTCAGACTGCTATACGTTAATGCGCGATGCATATCATCTTGCCGGCATCGATCTTCCCGATTTCCCTAGATCGACAATCGAAGGAGATAAAGATAGCAAGATGTTTCTCAATAATCTCGGAAAGATCGGCTTTAACACGGTCGATAGAGAGCAAGCGATCGAAGAAGGGGACGTATTACTGCTCGATTACGGCTACGGCGCATCGCATGTAGCAGTCTATATCGGCAACAATCAAGCGATTCATCACGAAATTGGGCGCTTATCGCGGAGAGATCAATTTGATGAGTATATGCAACAGCGCATCCATTCAGTCTGGAGGCATAAAGATTGGAATAGAGGCAGAATCATGGGGATTCTCAATGATTTGGGGGTAGCAATATGATAGAGATTTTCTTGCATGGCAAGCTTAAAAAATTCGGTGAGCGCTTTGCATTTGATGCGCTCGATTCCGGTGATGCTCTAAGGCTTCTCTTTGCACAGAGAGAAGATATCAAAAGAGAGATCAACGAGGGAAAATTCACGCTAAAAATTGGCAATTCGGAACTCTCTGATGAAGAACTTCATCGAATCCACAATGCAACAGAATCGATCCATATTTTGCCGGTTGTTGCCGGTCGAAAAGGTGTTGGGAAAGTAGTTACAGGCGCATTACTGATCGGAGCAGCGCTTATGAGTGGTCCTATCGGTACTTGGGCTTTCGGTACATCAATGATGTTCGCAGGAGGGGTGGCGCTGATGGTAATGGGCGCATCGAGCCTCTTCTTTAAACCGCCAAAGATCGGTGACATGAAGAGCCAAGAGCAGGGCAAATCGGCTCATTTCGGCAACTTAGGTAATAACATAGCGCACAATGCTGTTTACCCTATCTGCTACGGCACATTCTACTGCGGAAGCATTCGCGTATCAGAAGGTGTTATTGCAGTGAGAAATAATCCCAATGAGAAGCCGAAGAACCCCATCGCAGGGCAGATTGAAGCGTTTGATCGAGAATATTTTAGAGGAAAAGCGGCAAGAGATCCTAATGGCAATCTCTATCCCACTGATTTTGATAACGATAGTGTCAAAGCACGCAACTATAAAGTAGTGTAGGAGATAATATGGGTGGTAAGAAAAAAGGCGGTTCTGCTCATACACCGTATGAGGCACCAAACACGCTCTATTCAAAGCAGATCGTTAAGGTTTTAGATGTATTAAGTGAAGGTCCAGTGGAAGGGCTGGCGAACGGTGATACGCATCCTTTTAAAAGCACGTTCTTCAATGATACGCCGGTGCAATCAGAGAACGGCGATTTCAACTTTAAAGGATTCGAGTTAGCGATTAATGATGGGGATCAAGACCAAGTCTATTTTCCTGAATTCGATGTTGTTGAAAAGACAAATCAAGTCAATGCAGATGTAAAGCAAGATACACCAATCACTCGAACAGTAACAGATCCTTACGTTTCAAGCGTTCGTGTAACGGTGGGAGTGAAAGGCTTGGTTGAGATGAAAGATAACGGCGATCGCTTGCCGACTTCCGTCACAATGACGGTAAGCATCTTAAAAGCCGGCAATTACTATGCCTCTAAAGTGGTCACGATTCGCGAAAAAGGTACAGAAACTTACTATCAAGACGTAACATTCAACGATCTTCCCGAAGCCCCTTTCGATATTCGTGTCGCACGAAATACACCCGATAGCAAAACAGATAAGATTCAAAATGCGACGATCTTCCCTTCATTTGTTGAGACGATCGATGCAAAGCTCTCTTATCCGTTTTTAGCAATGGCCGGCTATAAGTTCGATGCAATGCAATTCGGCTCAAGCTTACCCCGCATTAACACGCTTCTAAAAGGTCGTATCGTCCAGATTCCTACCAATTACGATCCGATCAATCGTACATACACCGGCATGTGGGATGGTTCGTTCAAGTTAGGTTGGACAGATAATCCGGCGTGGATCATCTATGACTTTATTACCAATGAACGCTACGGCGGTAAGATCGATCCTCGCTATGTTGATCGTGCAGCGCTCTATCGTGTATCGCAATTTTGTGATGAGTTAGTAGACGATGGCTACGGCGGTAAAGAACCGCGCGTAACATTCAACGCTTACTATACAGACGATAAGAAATTTAGAGATCGCCTCCAAGATATGTGTAGCTCATTCTTTGGTCACGCGATCTGGAACGGTAAATATCTCTCCTTCACGCTCGATAATGATGAAGATCCGGTGGCTCTCTACACTAATGCGAATGTTGTCGATGGCAATTTCAGCTATGAGGGGATCTCAAATAGCGCTGTAATCACAACAGTGCATGTGCAATATATCGATAAGAACGATGCATATCGCCAAAAAACAGAAGTTGTTGAAGATCGTAATCTCTTACGTCGTTATCGTACGAATGTGCAGAAAGTAGTGGCAGAGGGCTGCACTAGCAGATCACAAGCGCATCGACTTGGTCGCTATATCTTAGAGAAGTCACGTCTCAGACAGACAATCAGCTTTAGAATCGGCGCAGAAGGCTTAAAGCATCGTCCGTTCGATGTAATTCAGATTGCCGATAACCACCTTGCCGGCACCAATATCGGTGGGCGCGTTATGGCGATTGATGGCAAAACTGTCACGCTCGATCGAGAAGTTGAAAACGCCACCAAAGGCACATTTAGCTATTTAGGGGTAGAAGAGGGCAAGCTTAAAAAGATCGACCTCGAAATCACGGAGCAGATCGATAGTAAAAAGCTACGCTTAAAAGAGATCCCGGAAGATTTGCGCAAATTCAGCGCATGGAGTTTATCGAGAAGTGATGTAAAGCCGAAATATTACCGAGCGCTCGGAATTTCACAAGGAAATGACGGTACATTCTCTATCAAAGCGATTGAGCATGAAGTCGGCTTGCAAGATCGTTTAGCAAGTGGCTTAAAGTTTGAAGAAGATCCTGACAGTATCTGGTCTTCATTTCCTGAGATCACCAATAACACCATCGGCAACGATGGCGATACAGTCGTAATCAGTTGGGAGAATATCAATAGCGATACAACAGCGCTCACTTATATCGTAAAACTCTATAAAGACGGTAAAATCTATCGCAAATATGAAGATTTAGCAGAGCCGAATCTCAGGTTTGAAGGTTTGCCGGACGGCGAATATGTGGTTGAGATCCAAGCTCGTAATGCGCGTGGACAATTATCGAATACCTTGAAAGAGTATTTCAGCTTAAATTATACAGTAACAGCATTAACAGCCGAGCCGCTACTCTTTGCTGTTCAGCTAAAATGGCAGTTGCCGACGATTGTCAACACAGCGATTTCGATAGAGGTTTGGCGTGCTGAGAAAGATGATATCAACAAAGCAAGATTGCTTGTTACGTTACCGCACCCTCAAAGCGAATATCAAGATAGCGGAATGTCAGCAACAGATAGCTACTATTATTGGGTACGAATTATTGATAAAAACGGGAGAACAGGCGAGTTTACAAGGTCGATGTTGGGTGAGCCGAAAACCGATCCGAGCGACATCACAGACATTCTTGATGGGGTAATCGGTGAAAAACAAATCAGCAAAGACCTACAAGATCAGTTCGACAGAAATATTGAAGATGCGATCAAAGAGTCAGAGATTGCAATTAACAATAGTATCAATAAGTTAGAGCATGATAATGAGAAGCTTAATATTAGTGTTGATAAGCTGAATGTTGATGATATTTTAAAAGATATCACTCTCTCAAACGAGGGAAGCACTCGTCACTCTCAAGATAACAAGCTTGAAGCGAATGTTGCAGATGCTCATGCTCAAATTGAAGAGACGAAGGGCGTTATCGCAGAAGAGAAGAAAGCTCAAGCTGAAATTAACACCTCGCTAACTTCTAGGATTGATAGCAATGTCGCTGAAATCAATCAGATCAAAGTAACGCAAGTTGATGATCAGAAAGTGGTCGCTATTCTTAAAGAAGACATTAAAGCGCAATTTGATAAAAATGAAGCCGATGCAACGCTATCTATGATCTCTCTTGCGACTGAATCAGAGACTCGCTCACAGCAAGATTTGATGCTCAGTGCAAATGTTGCAGATGCCCATGCTGAGATTGAAGAGACAAAAAATGTTATCGCAGAAGAGAAGAAAGCTCAAGCTGAAATTAACACCTCGCTAACTTCTAAGATCGATAGCAATGTCGCAGAAATCAATCAGATAAAAGCGACTCAAGTTGATGATCAAAAAGCTGTATCAGCGCTCAAATCTGAGACAAGCGCGCGATTCGATAAGAATGAAGCAGATCAAGTTTTAGAAAATATCAGCTTAGCAACAGAAGGCTATTCGCGAGCAAGTCAATATTCAGTGATTAGCGTCACCGTCGCAGGTAACTCATCATCGATCGAAGAGCTTAGCAATACATTTTCAAACTTTGACGGCACGATGAGCGAAAAGATCACTCAACTGCAAAGCAAGACTGACAGCCACCAGTCGCAAATTACACAGATTAGCTCTACACAAGCGAAAACGGATGGAAAAGTTGATGCATTGTGGACGCTTAAAGTCGATGCGAACGGGGCAGTCGGTGGAATCATGCTCGGCTCAGATGGTAGAGAGAGTCAATTCAAGGTCTCAGCAGATACTTTCGTTGTAAGTACGCCAGATCAGTCTGTAAACATGTTTTCTTTGCAACAGATCAGCGGGAAGACAGTTGCAGCGCTTAACGGTGATCTTATCGCCAAAGGATCTATATCGGGTGATAAGATCACTGCTAACACTTCGATTCAAGCGCCTGTTATTAAGGGCGGGCGAGTAGAATCAGGGCATTTCGCAGGCGGTTCGATCAATATCGGTAACGGTAATTTCAATGTTGATTCAAACGGCAATCTCTATGCGAAATCAGGGCGATTTGAGGGTACGGTTTATGCGGACAAGATTGAGGGTGATGTTGTCAAGGTCGTGTTCGGTAGTAGAAATAAAGACGTAACAATACCTCCTGTTAATTTCCGAAGAAGACTAATATTATCAGAGGGTTTTGTTGGGGGATACCACATACTGAACAACCAGCCTATCATGAGCAGGGCTTATATATATATAAACAACTCTCTCGCTAAAACGATTGAAGTAAAAAGAGCTGGTAGTAGTTGGACGTACACGCCTATCTCATATACAAGAGTGGTAAGCCCCGGTGAAACTATAATTATAAGAGTAGACGCAAGCAATCAGCACCCTAACGCTTTAGACTCTGCTGTTGTGTTTGAGATGCCACACTTTCTTTTATTTAAATACTAGCTCTAAATACGTAAGCAACATCTATCTTAAACCTCTTAAAGGAAATCACATACTACAAACAGGAACACTATATTAAATCGCAAATAACTAACTCAATCAAAAACACCCGCTCCGGCGGGCTTTTTTATCGTCTGAAGGAAATAAAATGGCAAAACAAACAGGTCAAATCACAGTATTAAAAAATAATAAAGTAACAAACGTAGAGCATCAGATACGTTTCATTTTCACAAAAAATAACGGCGAGAGAATCACGAGAGATACGACAAGCAAGGGCGTTATTAATTTCGACATTCCTAATGGCGACTGGAACGTTTCTTGGTTCGCAGTAGACGGAGATCAAAAAGTATTGCCACTTCGTGCTGGCTTACAACTAAAGATCACAAGCTCAACACCGCCGACAGCTCTCGCAGACTGGATTTATGGTGATAATACGCATGTAGCTGATCCGATTCTCACGCAATGGACATCAGTTCTTGATGAGATGAAATCTGTAAGAGATGAATTCAGAAAAGAAACGAGCTTTGTGGGTGATGGGAAGATTATGCGGGAGGGGGCTTATGGGCTGGGGTCTGGCGGTGCGCCATCTAAAGCTAATGACGTACCCATAAATGTAAATGGCTTTTATGCAGGGATGGGTGGTGCCGGCGATTTTTTTAAATACGGTCCATTCTTGCACCTGATCAGGGTTTCTTCAGAAAGAGCTTTACAAATTGGGTATGAAGCTCTTTCGAGTGGGCTCTCGTATCGAGCCCACGATTCAGTTTCAGGGTGGACTCAAGCGTACAAGGTGCTATGCAGTATGACGACAACGGTCGATAGCAACGGCTTCATCAAAGCAGCATCTCCGATTATTAAACTTTTTGATGACAGAATCGAAACAAACGATCAATTCAAAGAAGAGCCTATATTCGAGAAAATAGGCGTCGGAACGTATAAGATCTCAAATACCTTAGGTCTTGCAAAAGAAGGCTGGACTTATGAAAAACCGAGAGGCAAAGACGGCAATCCTTATTTTCGTATCATCGTTAAAAAGACTGAGGACGGCTGTATTATCAGTGTGCATGATGAATTTGAAGCGCTAGAAGAAGCGACAATTACAGATATCGAGGGCAATGAGCGCAAGATCAATAAAGTCGTTAAGATTTTAGGCGAAGCGAGAGATATTAAACCGCATGAGCGCTGGATCGATTTACGTTTTCACGAAGAACCGGAAGAGATCGAAGAGATTGAAGAAATCGAAGAGGAGCAGAGCGATCAAGATAAGTTTTTAGAAGATAATAATGCGGTGTTGCTGTAAAAGAAAAACCCCGATTAATCTCGGGGTCTTTTTTTTGTATTTAACGGTTTAAATTCTGAGTGATCGAATGAAATTCTACACAATTATGTTTTAGAGCATATTGTGTACAGACCTCAGTCCATTGGAAGTTGCGAAAAAAACTTAAAACTACAGACTTTAACCGTTGATAACCTATACCAAGATTGTCTTTAAAATCAGCCTCAAAAGCGGACCAATTAGGTTCTTCATCACTATCTAATTTGTTATTATATTTTTCAAAAATATCATGAGCTTTTTCTAGCTCATCCTCTCCCCAGTTTAAACCAATAACCAAGGAGGCGATAGGACTATCTTCTGAAGATATAGACTCTCCTACTAATTTCATTTGAAACTCTAATTTGTTAATTTTTTTGATTAAATCTTCCATTTTCTTACCTAATTTCACCTGTAATATGGTTGCATGTAGCTATCGCATTACCTATCATCCCATGGAGCTTATCGGCAGATTCCCCGCTTACCCGAATAGCTTTTAGCTCTTTATCTGTTTTATCCAATTGGCTCCTAATATTCGAATCTAATTCTTTTTGATTTAATTCATTGCCTGCATTATCTAGGTTTTCCTGTATAGACATATATATCTCGTCGTATTTTTGCCCACGATTGTGATTTAATAGTTTTCGACAATCTGCTTGCGCCTTTTTTAGATGTTCGCTTACTTTCTGTATTGTAATCCTTCGGATATCCACAACAATACTAGCTCTGTATTTTTTTATCTTAAAGAATTGGCGAATAGATACTGTTGCCGCTATTATTGAGATAACTGAAGAAATCCATGATGTATAGTCGAGAAGACTGGCTTGCCTAATTAATTCGATAATATCTTTCATATTTATAATAAACAATAGTTAATTTATCAGTGAATATTACATCTTATTTTAAATAAGTGAAATTCCCGCTTCTTTAAGAGCTCTTTCATTATTCTCTTTCGTGTCGCATTTGTCTATGAAGTCTGACCACCATTGCATCATTTCGCGTCTTTGTTCAACGTATTCTGCTTTGTTGTAAGTGGCTCTTACTACGTTTGTATCTTCATGAGCAAGTGCGGCTTCAATAAGATCTGAGTGGAATAATCTTGATTCATTAAGCACGGTAGATGCAAGATGCCTAAACCCGTGGGAAGAGCTGTTAATATTATCTTGATACAGTCTAGATCGAAGTCCTGGGACAGTAAGTGATTTTCCCGGTGTGTTTCCGGGGAATACAAAGTTATCATCTAAGAAATTCTCTTTAGCAAATCTCAGATTCTCCATAGATTGTTTTGATAGCGGGATATAGTGCGTTTTTCTCATTTTCATTCGTTCTGCAGAGATTATCGCTAAGCATTTATCTTCATCTATTTCGCTCCAGAGAAGGCCCGCAGCTTCTTGAGGTCTTGCTAGATTTCTAATCATATGCTCTAGGCAGGATCTTACAACTGAGTTATTGTCTTTATTAATTATCTGATGAATCAAGTAAATTTCAGTTTTATGTAGGTGCTGGTTATTGCTCTTAACCTGCTCTGAGAAAATACTATTATTGATATCAGAAACGGGATTATTTGCTCTATAACCTGATGATACAGCATAAGAAAAACATAGATTGATTGCGCTTTTAGCTTTATTGAGAAGCTCTCTTTTACCTTCCTGGTCTATTGTGTGCAGTATATCTGCGATATCTTTTGTTGTAATTTTGTCTATCTGTACATTTCCAAATTTCGGAATAAAGTATGTATAAATAATGCGTTCTGTTCTATTTGTTGTTGTTTTTGCTCTCTTTGCTGACCAGTTCACAAACCATTTTTTATAAACATCTTCAAAGGTTACCGAGTCACTAGATTTGAGACTTTTTCCTCTAAATAATCGTTCTCTTAGTTTTAATCGTTCCGCTCTGGCTTCATCAAGAGAGATAAAATCTAAATCACCGATCGTGTGAGTTTGTCTTTTTTTATTAACATCAACATAGTCAAAGCGCCAAACTTTTTTGCCCGACGGCCGGACTGCAAGGTATAATCCTTGACCGTCGTAAAGTTTGTATAGTTTATCTTTAGGCTTTGCTTTTCTGATTTCAGAGATAGTTAAAGGTTTTGTTATTCTTGCCATATACGTTAATAACCTCATACCGTAATTTGTACCGTTATTTATTCTAGCAATGATAAACAAGCAATACTATATAAACATTTACTAAGCAGTCATAAGGCTTGAAAATGCAGTCTTATTCATAAACAACAATACGATGAATTAGCATCGGTAGGCATTGCCTATTTTCCCCTGGAAGGAACTATTCTATTGCTTGAATGGCGCACTTTAACTAGTATAAAAAAATAAAAAAATAAAAATACCGCCATTTATACCGTTATATTTTTATGAAATAACTTATTTAAAGTTGGAGGATTCTGTGAAAGATAAATTCTTAAAGTTTCACAAAGATGAGATTCTAGGTAAAAAAGGTAGGCATGATTTCCCAAATACCCCCTTAGATTTTTTAATCGATAATGATATTTACCTGCACTTTACAAATGAGAAACATCTCGGACCTATTTTGCTAAATGATGATGCAAAAGGGATTAGGCCCGATCTTGGAGAAAATAACGCTAGAAAGGCAGGTTATTATACTAAAGATGCCCGGAGCTATAGTTACGGGCATTTATGCTTTGTAGTAGATTTATCAGGTCTATTACTGGAAGAGTTGCGGGAAGGGCAACAGGAAGGTGTTTGGGGAGTTGATAGTGGCAATGTTGGATTGCCCAATATATATATCAAAGATACAGTGCCAATTGAAAGAATAATCGGGTACTGGATTCATGGAGAAGAGACGGCTACATTTAACGACAAATACAATATAGATTGCTTCTTGAAATAAAAAACGAGCCTCAGCTCGCTTTTTTGTTCTTGTATACTGTTCGCAGTATTTCGTTAAGATTTTCTATGCTCATTTCTGCAACAGTAGCTATATATTCTTTTGTCCAGATTCTGTATCTGCCTCTCCGGTTAGGCTCTTTGATTTCGCCGGTCGCTATCATTTGATCGATAGTCGATCTGGCTAGCGGTTCTAAAGGGTTATGTGACATGATGTGTCTCACATCTTCTTTTGTTACTGTATTTTGAATCTCTACTAAATCAACAGACATTTTAACCTCCTGATCGTTATAAGCACCCCTCAAATTGAGGGGGTTTATCAATTAATATATTGAGATACTCTTAGAACGGGATATCATCATCTTCTTCATCAAACCCTGGTGAATTCTTTCTAGGCCACGGATCTTTGGGGTAATCCCCATTCATTGACTGATCATCGACATGTTGGCCGTTCGGATTTTGCGCGTTTACTCTGCTACCGCCGGCGCTTCCGAGCATTTGTAGCACTGATGCATTGATATCAGTCGCATAGCGCTCAATGCCGTTTTTATCGGTATACTTGTTGGTACGAAGAGATCCCTCTACATAGACTTGGCTACCTTTTCCGAGATACTCTCCTGCAACTTCTGCTAATCGACCGAAGAAGACAACTCGATGCCATTCGGTACGCTCCTGCTGTTGCCCGGTATTGCGATCCTTCCAACTCTCGGATGTTGCAACAGAGATGGTGGTGACTGCTGTTCCACCTGCCGTGTATCTAACATCTGGATTTTGACCGAGCCGGCCCACCAGAATGACTTTATTAACTCCTCTACTCATAACAAGCACCTCTCTTTTGGGTTACTGTTGCGCCTTTTATGGCAATGTAAGGAATTGTGGCGCTATGGAAATTGTTGTATTCAAACCATAGACTTTCGTCAGCTTCACTCTTGTTGCTGAAAATGATCTCCTCTCCATTTGACAAAACTACCTTGGCGCTTGATTTTAATTTTTTAATATCTTCTTCGCTCTCAATCACAAATGTTTCTGTATAGAGCGATCCAATCCATTCGATAGCGTCTTGAAATTTTTCAAGCGGATCATCTTTAAAGACCTCAAAGGGTGACTTGCTGTCATAATCAATAGACTCAATAACGATCTCATCTGCTTTTAAGTGTGTAATGACCGCAACCCCGTTTTTCACGGCAAGCAGAGCGACATCGATTACTTTGTAGAGAGTTGGCACAATCCCCGTGAGCTTAAAAAGGTGCAGAACATCTTTAGGTAGTTTTATGGGCATTCCATCCACTTCCTCTTCCAGTATTAAGTGGGCATTTTCCTCTTTTACTACCGTGAGTGAGTTATTCTTACCGAACTTGCTTAAAGTGCGGTGATAGAGTGTATAGAGAATACCTGTGCCTCTGATTTCTTCTCTATCGACAAGCTCAAGGCTTGCGCTGTACCCGTCTTTCAATATTTCTCTGATCTCATTAATCATCTTTATCCCATCCTGTTATTTCCACTACTGTGCATCCTCTACCGCCATGCCTCCTTTGGAACGACGGTGTGGCATAACTTTTAATTGTTGATTCTTTAACGTTTCTCGCTTTGGCGATCTCTTCAATTGTTCCAAACATAATGAGATCGTCTCCGAGATATAATGCGAACTCTCTTCTATCCATTTCCATATCAAAACAAGCTCAACTGTCCAATCTCTTTGTTGTTGAAGATATCTTTTGTCTTGGTAAGGATTGGCCATATCCTTTCCGGTTTTTCCTCTCCTTCTGTTCTGTAGATGTATTCGAAATAGAGATCTTCTCTAATCCTGTTCATCTGCCAGATCATCTCTTGCTGATCTAAAAATAGCCGGCGATCTCTGTCTCTCAAGTACTCAAATTGACCGCGAACGGCGCATTCATCGTAAGATCTGATCATCCATACCCTAAGAGTTTGATCATCGAGTAGGTCCATGTTGTTATAGATAAAATCTGCTTCAACAAGACCTGTAGAGACTGGGTGAGTGAAACCGCTGCCAAAAAAATCTATCTCAAGAATGCCGGCAAAATCGTTTCTTTCGATCATTTCGACAATATCTTTGCCGTAGTACGTTATATTGAGCTTTCTGCGATCGCTGTAAGAAGAGAATGCAGACATACTCATTTCCCCTCCTAAGCTGCCAATTTGCGCTCTAATTTGATCTTTGGAGCATTAGCGATTGTCGATTGTCTTTCTAAGCTCTCTTTACGCGCTTTGATGAGTCTTTTTGCTCTATGCATGCCGGCAACCAATACCTCTTGATATTTACGGCGGAAGTTAAAGATCGACATACGCGCAAGCTCTTGCTCTTCATAAGCGATGAGGTCTTTAATTTGAGCGAGAGAGAATGCTGAATAAGTTTTAGAGATTTCGATCTCTTTATAAAGACGCGCATTTTTTGCGATCTGTCTCTTTTCGATCTGGCGCTGTGCGCGTTGTTTGATTCGTTTGATGATGTTCATAGTGTCTCCTATATGTTTAGCTATATTTTCTATATTTCAAACTATAGGTAAACTATATCATTATAGTTTTTATAGTCAATATATAGACTATAATTTTTATATTTTCACTATAAAACTTTCTACAGACGAAAAAAAAGAGCCATTGCGGCTCTTAGGTTTTTACTGGCTTTTGCTACAATTCTTTTGTGTAGCTGATCACTTTTCCGATGATAATAACATCTGATAGTTCAGCCTCAACTGGCTTATAAATTGGATTTTCTGATGTTAATAATAGCTTTCCGGGTAACATTCTTACTTTTTTAAAGAATAGATGGTCATGATAATGCACTGCATAAACCTCCCCATCTTTTATCTTTTTATGGCCCAGATCGATAGCTACTATACCTCCATCTTCAAATCTTGGCTCCATTGAGTCGCCAGATATTTTTGCACATACAACCTCTTCAGGCTTTGCGCTATGTCTTTCAAAGAAAGCTTCAGTGAACCAAACGTTATCAGAGATCTTGCTTTCATCGAAAACACAAGAACCATTCCCCGCGCTCAATTCAACCTCCTTATATAGAGGGATCGCTATCATTCCCGGCGGCGTATCTGCATCATTTGTTAAGACATGGGCTTTTGATGCCGGCACCTTTATGTCAGCAACTCCCTCAAGTAAATATTTAACAGTTGTATTTAACGCTTCCGCAAATGCATCAATGTATTTTGTTGAAGCTCCCGGCGTCTTCTCCAAGTGAGAAAGTGTTGGCTGCGATATGCCGACTCTATCTGCTAACTCAGATTGACTCATTCCCAATGCTGTTCGTAGTTTTTTTATCCTGTATCCGACATACATACTCACACTCCTTGTAAGTGAAATGAACGGCTATAAGGGAATTATAGATGAAATATAGAACAATATATATGTTTTTGCTGAAATTAGTACTTCTATAGCTATATTGATTATAGTTAAAATATAGTCTAATATCGTTCAGGTATAGTTTTTATAGTTTGAATATAGGTGGACAATGAATATTGTTATAGAAGCAATTCATAAAACAGGAAAGCCTGGAAAGAGAGGGACTCAAAAAACTCTACAGGAGGCATTAGCCAGAGAGGGCTATCAAATCTCTCAGCCTAGTATTAGTTATTGGGTGAAAGTGGGGTATGTTCCCGACTCATTTGTAAATGCAGTATCCAAAATAACTGGAATAGAGCCGAGCAGGCTTTGTATGCAAGCGAAGCATATGCAGAAGAGTAAACAGAGAGGGAGTTCATCATGAGTATGATGCTGATGGTAAAAGCTATGCGGATAAGGGTTGGTAACCCTCTCCGCAAGCTCGTTCTTATTAAATTAGCTGATAACGCCAACGACTTGGGAGAATGTTGGCCGTCTCACCAACACATAGCCGATCAGTGCGAGATAAGTAGACGGTCTGTTATCAATCACATTAATAAGCTAGAAGAAATGGGTCTTCTAAGGAGAGAGTATAGAACGAAAAATAATGAAAAACAATCGAACCTCTACTACTTAACACTTGATGGAGAGGGTAGTGCAGGAGATTCACTACCTAGTGAAAGAGATGCACCACCTAGTGCAGGAGATTCACCACCAAGTGCAGGAGATGCACCACCCCCTAGTGCAGGAGATGCACATAGAACCAGTCACTCTTCTGAATCAGTCATTGAACCAGTCAATGAATCATTAAAACCAAAAGATCGCCTGATCGCTTCTGGTGTTGATAAACAAGTTTTAGAAGATTTCTTAGCTGTAAGAAAGGCGAAAAGATTACCGCTCACTCATACAGCGATTGATGGATTAGAAAGAGAGGCGCGTAAAGCATCGCTAGAACTTAAAGATGCTATTCACTTTTGCGCAGAAAGAGGTTGGGGTGGATTCAATGCGAGTTGGTATATGAAATCAACGACCGTTGCCAGCAATCAACAGCCACCCATTCAAAACTTCAATGCACAAGATTACGGCAAGCCGGTTATCCCAGAAAAATTCAGAAGAGGTTAGGTCATGTTTAAGTCAATTCAAGGTTTAGTCACTAATACGAAAAACGGCGGTCGAGTTTATGATCCCGTTATTACTGAGTATCGCTGCATTGAGCAGAGAGAGTGTGAAAAGCACGGAATGTACGATGCGATTTTCTCGAACGGCGATTTCTTGCGTGATTATGAAGAGAGATGCCCTCAGTGCGCTCAAGAAGCAAAGCTAAAAAGCAGGCTTGGTGGTAGAGATGGAATCGCTAAACGCTTCCAGAGATGCTCTTTCGATAGCTATGAAGTATCAAACGACAATCAAGCGACAGTAAAAGAGATCTTAGAAGCTTTTGCGCGTGATTTTGAGATGCACTTTGAAGAGGGAACGCCAGTTCTGCTTTTAGGTGGTGTCGGCACGGGGAAGACTCATCTTGCATGCTCTATTGCGAATGAGATTGCAAAAAGAGGCTATAACTCTGTTTTTAGATCAGTTGCTGAGTTAATCAGATCCATTCGTGCTTGTTGGGGATCTGGTGGGAAAGAGGAAGCAGAGCTTATCGAGTTTTATAAGAGCGTCGACCTACTCATCATTGATGAAGTAGGTGTACAAGCAGGAAGCGATAACGAGCGTAATATTTTATTCGACATCATCAACGGTCGTTATGAAGAGATGAAGCCAACAATCCTGATATCTAACGAAACGATCGACGGCTTTACAAGAACAGTTGGCCAACGCATTGCAAGCAGATTGCAGCAAGACGGCATCTTTTTGCCTTTTAACTGGTCTGATTATCGGGTAGGGGGTTAGTGATGAAGAGCAGTGATCTACAGAGGTATTATCGCTATGAATCTAACGTCTTAAAGCCTGACACTCCTTTTTTGCGGACATTTTTGCGCGTACGAGACACGCCGAAAGGATTTGTCGTGATCTCTGAGTATATGTTCGACCAATGGAGCAGAATCGGTAAAAGAAGCACTGATAAAGCTTATAAGCGGAAGTTAGAAAGATTGGTGCTTCACTCATCGATCAATAAGTATTGCTATCCAAGTAAAGCTGAAGCGCTCAAAGGCTTTATAAAGCGACAAGAGAGGCGCTACGAGATCTTATCTCAGCAGATAGAGAGTGTTGAAGAGTTTTTAAAGTCGGTTAGAACCACCAACGGTGGACGGAGGGAGAGCTATGTTTGATTTAGTCACTCAAAAAACAGAATTCACAATGACAAGCTACGACTTCTTAAACGAAGTGATTAATCCTGCGCGTATGAGTGCCGGGGAGCGACCAGTAGAAAATAGAAAATTTGTTGCGCGTGTTGAAGATGAATTAGACGATTTAGGAGCGGGGAAAACTTTTCCGCGCTACGGGAACACCGTTAAATACTACGATCTCAATATGGAGCAGATGACTTTGGTCGGCATGAGAGAGTCAAAAGCAGTAAGACGCAAAGTCTTAGAGATGCTTAAAAAGCTCTCTGCAGAGAGAGCGCCGTCAATTCCTCAATCATTTTCAGAAGCGCTTCAATTAGCAGCGAATCAAGCGAAAGAGTTAGAGAAGCAAGCACCCAAAGTTGAGTATTACGACAGAGTGGTAGAGCGAAAAACATTAATGAATGCCTCTCAAGTTGGCCAAAAGCTCGGATTGTCTGCTGTTCGATTGAATCGTTATCTTGATGATCTCGGTGTTTATAGTGCATCAGTGAAGAGTTCGCGCGTCTTCCGGCAGTGGTTTATCGATAAAGGCTACGGAATCTTAAGGCAGACAGAACTTGGATACCCACAAGCAATGTTTACCCCAAAAGGGGAAGCATGGGTTATTGAGCGTTTAGTTGCGGAGGGTATTGCATGACAAATATCGATATCGCACAAGAGCTTAGAAAGAGGGGTTGGTCAACAACAATTCTGGTTTGCGGATCTCTTAGCGCAACATACGGAAATATAAACATAACGCGCAAAAAGAACAACATAAGAGTCACGATTCATCAAAAGCGAACAATCAAAGCAGATTACGTCGAGAGCAGTCAGCCAAGCGAAATCTTGAAGTTTATTGAGTGGCTTTTTAGTGAGATTGCCGGATTAATCAGTTTTAGCTTAGAAAGTGGGAGGAGAGCATGAGTCTTTATTCGATATGGCCCGCAAGTGGACGCGCCAAAATGCAAATTAAACCGAAGAATTTCACGCTAACTGCACTTGATAAGAAGATTTTAGAGGTTTATCAGGGGCAATCACCGGCAGAGTTAGCAGAGATGTTCGATAGATCGCCGGGAACGATCAGTAATAGGCTCAGAGAGCTAGTCAATAACGGCCATATCGATCGCTCAATACGATATGCCGGTAAGCCATTGCCGTGGATTGAGAGCGAAGATAAATACTTGCTCAATAACTACCACATTTTGGGCATAAAAGAGATAGCGAAAAGCCTTAAAAGAACAGAAAAAGCAGTTACATCAAGATATTACAAAATAACGGGGAAGAATAAATGAAAAACATCATGCTAGATATTGAAACGTTAGATAACAAAGCGAATGCAGCGATTGTATCCATTGGTGCTGTCTATTTTGATGAGAACGGCACGGGAGAAGAGTTCTACTGCAATATCGATTTCAACAGCGTTATGTTGTCAGGCGGAACAGTAGGAGCAGAAACGCTCGAATGGTGGCTTCAACAAAATGAGTATGCGCGTAGCTCTCTTTTAACGAATCAGAAGAGAATTCAAGATGCGCTAGAAGCGTTCACCAGTTTTTGTGATCCGGAAGCGAAAATTTGGGGCAATGGTGCATCTTTCGACAATGTGATACTTGCTAGCACTTATAAGCGCTTACATCGCATCGTGCCTTGGAAATTCTTCAATGATCGCTGTTATCGAACGATTAAAAACCTCTTCAATGATGTTGAGTTCGAAAGAATCGGTATTCATCACAATGCGCTCGATGATGCGAAATCTCAAGCAGAGCATCTCATCAAGATCGCTAAAAAGCACGGGATAGCACTGTAATGAGTGAAGAAGTGAAATTAGTGGTGCGGGTAGGATCAGATCCGCACCGTTTACTACAGATCATCCAAAGCATGAGCGATGAAGAGATCGAGAAGTATATCGAAAGACAAGCGCTCAACATTGCAGAGAAAGACGCGGTAAAAGCGGAATCAGGGATTATGCATGGCGAGAGCCAACAAGACAGGTTAAGACGCTTGCATCGCATAAAAAGGATGGCGAAAGAGATTTATCTGCATAGATATCAACAGCTCAGTAAGTACAAGATACGAATAAAGAGCTTTAAGCAGTTAGAAGATCGACAAGATTGCATAGAGATAGTGGGTGAAAAGATATGAGTAATTTACAAAGAGCAAAAAAGCGCTACAGCAGAACAAAGCGTATAAGAGCAGAGAAGCTGAGCTTCAATCTGTTCAATCGAGTGATCGGATCAACAACGATCTCTTTTGAAGAGAGTAAAGAGGGCATAGTTGTTGCAACGTTAAAGCTCGACAAGCAAATCTCTTCAAACGCCGTGCGTGGTAAAAAAGCATCTTACATTCTGATTGATGAAGCTCATCTTTTCGTAAAGATAGACGGCTTAGAAAAAATGCTCAGAGATGAGCGAGGCGTAATTAGCATCACGACTGGAATGCCTTGCGACAATCAGACTATTTAAACGGAGTTAAGCATGTATAGCAAAGAGAAAGCAGATCAATATTTAAGACTCAATAAGGGCTATAAAGCAGATTCTGGCAAGTTAAAGCCGACTCTGCTTCTTGATGATATGAATCTCGCAATTAATGAAGTTTTAAAGGTCCTTAAATTTGGTGAAGAGAAGTACAGTGCCGGGAATTGGCTATTAGTCGATAACGGAAAAGAGCGCTACCGCAATGCAGCAGATCGCCATCGATTAAAAAGAGGGATCGACAGCGAGAGCGGATTACTTCATCTAGCGCATGAAGCTGTTAACGTTTTAATGCTGTTAGAGCTTGAGTTGAGAGAGGAGGCTTAATGAGTACATGGAGAGAAGGGGATATTATTCCGGTAGATGTTTATGAAAGGGCGATGTTCGACTTAAGAATCGCCAAAGACATTGAAAACTTAAAGAATCCAAAAAAACCGCCAGAGCTACCACTCTTCCCGGCCGGTAGGTGTGGTGATGGGGTTATTGCTAGTTTTAAGTTGATAGCAGAGCTTAAAAAGTACGCCGTGCCGATGCCGGCATTAAAAAGATCTTGGTGGAGGTAGTCAATGAGCAAGAAAGAGAAGATTGTATGTGCGGCAGTTAGGTTTGAGAAGGAGCATGTGAGAACTGGTATTGAAAGTAATATTAATGTCTTGTGCGTAAATTATGGTGATGAAAATATAGAAGAAGCAAGATTTAGATTTGAAAATAACTCTTATTATTTTGTAAACAGAGAGATTGAGGGTTTCATCACAAACAAGAATAGATTTGTTGATCAGAGAGAGGCTATGAAGATAGCTTTAAAAGCAAACCAAATATCGTCGGTAGAGGAAGTTGCAATAAGGGTTTCTCATCATAAGAGTTTAGGGAATACATCTACCGCCAGAGTAGAAGCGAGCGCCTTAGTAAGCATGGTAGAGCTATACCTAGCGAGAGAGCTTAAACCAGAGGATTTGTATTGATGAATAGAGATGAAATCAAATCGCTCATCAAGAGCGTGATTGATGATCCCGTTTACATCGACACTGCAACAGAGATACTCATTCAAGAAATGCAACAGATGAAGCTTCCGGATCTCCGGGAGTTTCTTTTAAGCGGACAAGTACCATGTATGATTCGATTAGATAGTGATTGCCAAGGATTCGGAGATCAACGCGCACATGTAAGAATTGCAGGATTTACAGGTACAAGCTTAAAAGCACCGGACCCGATCTTTGCATGGAGCTGTTCAAGTTGCCATAGAAAGACTGAGAGTAGTCCTAAAATGCGCGTTCACTTGTTGGAGGGTATGGTGCGAACAATGTTTTTAATCGTTCAATCAATGCCGATTATTTGCGCGAATGATGTGACACGAAAAAAGACGAATAAGGGGATGAAGTGATAGAAATAGAGGTCAATCTTCCGATTAAGACTTTTAACTTAAATCAACTCACAGATATGAACCGTGGCAACAAATTTGGGGCAGCCGCAAAGAAAAAAAAGGCAATGCGCGATATCTATTATCTCATCAGACAGCAACTGAGAGAGCCTTTGAACGGACAGTATCGAGTTTATGCAAAGTGGCGCGTATCAAGTAAGCGCGGTGATCTCGATAATCTCTTATTGAAGAACATATTCGATTCAATGCAGGAGTTTGGACTACTGAAAAACGACAATCTCAATCATATTGTTGAGATCAATCATCGCTTTGAAGTTGTGAAGAAGAGCAAAGAGGGCGTAACGCTAAGATTTTTTGAGGTAGACGATGAGTAAGAGAAGAGATTACAACTATGCGAATCACTGTTTGGATATGTGGGCTGTGTGGAAATTGGATCACAATGGTTTTCCGAGTCGATCTCCGATTCTTAAATTTGGTGAAAATCCCGCTCATATTGCGCAATCAAGCATACCCACGGGTGTAGAGCCAAAAGGGTTAGATATAGAACGCGCAAACAGGGTTTTGGGGATAATGAATATCTCATGCGAAAAAAGCGCAATGCGTGCCTGGTTATTGAAAGAAGTGGCTGTTAAGCGCGTGGATGATGAAGAGATTGAATCAGTATTGGAGCGCTTAGAGATTAAATTTAGCAGGCGGCAATATTTTGAAGCATTAGAAGAGTTCACAATACGATTAGAATCAATAGTATATGAGCAGAAATTGGCATGATAAATAAAGGCATTAATTAAAATATTAATGCTTTTTTTATGCTTTAAAGTTGACAAGCGGACAAAAGTCCTCTAATATAAGAGTCATAAGGTAATCAGACAGCATATAGATGCAGTCAACTCTAAGAGAGGTAAATATCATGAGAAACATCTTCACCCAAGCACACAAACTTACAAAATCAATCATCACGCAAGGTGATGACTATCGTGCAACATTCGCTTTAGCACTTAAAGCAATTTATGCAAACAAGCAAGAATCAATCGCTGATCGCCTTATTAAAATGGGCGGAAATCTTTGGGAAAAAGGCAATATGAAGCGTATCTACATTGACCTCAAAACATTCAACGAAGTTACAGGTTATGAGTACTCGCTAAATGAATCCAAAAACAAATTCTATTTAGATCTTAAAGATAACTGCATTTATCGTAGATACAACAACGGTCGCCCAAAAGTAGAAAAAGTATTCCAATAAATCTGAGGAGAATAAATTATGAGACTTTATCACTACACAGATGCAAAGATTGAAAAAATCGATATGAACAAATGCGATGGTTGGTGGATGACAGATGTTGCGCCTTGGGACGACTTTGATTTTGATGGCGAGATGGGCGCACAAGGTTCACGTTATGTAGTTGTTTGTGAGATTGATTACGATAACTTAGAAGTTTACGTTGGCGGAGATCACGAGAGTGTATCAGCATTTTGTGAAGAAGAGAGTGTAGATCTAATCGAAAATCGCTGGGACGGCTATACAGATTACGCAGTTGCAAACCCAGATTTAGTGAGAATTGTTGAAGTTTTAGAAAATAAGTGGAGAGATTAAGATGACAAAAGACGAGTTAGAAATGTACGGCTTAGCGCTCTTCGGGAGCGCTTGGCAAGCGCAGTTAGCGAATGAGCTAAATGTTGATAGAAGAAGAGTTCAGGACTGGCTTAAACGTGAATCAGTGCCGGGATTTGTTGATGCTGAAATCAAAGAGGTTATTGCCCAACGTTACAGCGAGGTTAAAAAAGCAGCGGTCTATAACGATAACTATCGCGATGAAGTAAACAAGAAAATAGAATCATTTAAATCATTCTATGGCGCAGAATTAAAGCCCGGCGATGTGATCGCTTGTAAAATTGAAGAGATAGATCATAAGGGTCAACGAGAAGAGTATATTGTAACACTTGCGATGGGCGAGCAAGCAGGAAGCGGTTGGCAGTATCTTAAATTAGATGAAGCTAACTACATCAGCGATTTAGTGCATTTAGATCAGAGAATTAAAGGCAAATTAGATAAGATATTTGCAGAAGCAAGGGAGAGTTGATATATTAACCTCAGTTGTACAACTTTCAACTGCCAAATAGGTAGCTTAGAAAAGTATATTTTATTTTATGCGTACAACTTTTGCTGACAAATAGTCAGATTACTGCGAAAGCAGAAGAACCCGCCAGATTAGCGGGTTTTTTATTGCGCGTTTAAATATGTTGCAATAGTCCGCACTAAATGATAACGTATTCTGTAAGTTGCGCAATGTGTAACTTAATCGCAAGCTCCGTTTTTACGGGGCTTTTTTGTTGGAGAAAAGAAAATGAACGCAATCATTAAAAACGGCGATCTCGCTCTATCGAAAGTGATCTCAAAAGAAGAAGCGCTTGCGCGTTTAGAGAAGCTTAAAGTGCTCTACCCGGATGCGCGTATTGTTGAGACTGACGAAAAGATAGTAGAGCGTGTTAAGATCGATGTTATTCCTGAAGAAATTGAAGATGTGGGTTGCGCCGGTGGCGGTTGCTCACTCTAATGAATTGCTGTTATCGCTCATTGCAGCAATAACCGCTTAAGCTTTAGCTTCTACCAGTATTGCTCACTTAAAGAGGACTTAGACTCGCTAAAAAGGGCCATTAAACTAAGTTATAACCTAACTAGCTAACAGCAATACAAGAAAGGCAGCGGCGATAATAAGCTTAAGCATCGACTGAGATCATGCAGATGTTGTCGACGACTGACTAGCGTAACTAGTCACTCAACGGTCGGCAGAAACTCAAGGTAAATTTGAACTCCTTTATTTTTTAATAATCGGAAATTTTAAGTTTGAGCCGACCGCCAAATTAATAGACGCTTTGCAGGAGCGTATGTGCATGCTCTGCCCCACGAAGCCCGTGTGAAAGCGGGCTTTATTTTCACTCGATTAAAATCCTCCTTTGTTTGCCCCGTAACAGGGGCTTTTTTTATGGGATAAATAAGATGCTAAGTAAACATTTCAAAAAAATAGAGTTCGCATGTAAAGACAAATGCGGATTGGGCTTGAATGACGGCGATGTCAATCCTGAATTAATTGAAGTTCTCGAAGATGTTCGGAGGCATTTCGGTAAGCCGGTGATTATCAACAGTGGTTTACGCTGTAAGAAATACAACTCAAAAGTGGGTGGCGCACCAAAATCGCAACACCAATACGGAACGGCGGCGGATATTAGAGTGCAGGGCGTATCGCCGGCAGATGTTCATAAGTATTTAGTTGATCGCTACCCCGGCAAATACGGGATCGGGAAGTACAACACATTCACTCATATTGATGTGAGAGAGAGCATGGCAAGATGGTAAGAAAGGAGAATGAAATGAAAGATAAAGATTCTTTTATGGTTGTCGAAGGACAAATGGTGGATGTGATTACTTGGGACGAGAAGGGCAATGAGATTAAAGGAAAGATGTATCTCGATGATCTTTTAGCTCCACTGGATGCATTAGCCAAAGAAAATAAAAAAGGGAAGTAATGAAAGAGCTGTTAAGAATGCTACAGAGCAAATCAAGCGATAATGAGCTTAGATTAGATCTCAATAAAGCGACTCTCTTTCTCACGACGATTGCCGGGATCCTCTTAACAGCTTATGCAGTGGTCGTTCAAGCGAGCTTTGCGGAGATCTTCTTTATAACAATGATGGGAGTCGGCGCAGGCACAACTGTTTCAAAGGGTGTTGTCGACACGATACAGAAGAGAGAGCGCAATCATGAGTAGATTCTGGGCTTTTTTAAGTGGTGTTTTGGGCGCTTTAAGCGCTCTTTTTTATGCGTTAAATAAAAAGAAAGATAAGCAGATAGAGAAGCATAAAGATGAAACAGAAAGATATAAAGCAGAAGCCAAAATGCAGGGCTACATTGCAAAATCTGAAAGAACGACAAAGCGCACTAAAGATCGCATCGATCGCGCTAGTGAGTCTGATATTGACAGCATGCTCAAGCAACAGGGCGCTTTACGAGATGAATCTAAAAGAAGTTAATTGCTCTGGCTGGTTCTTTATGACCGGATCAGTCATGGATACGCTTGAAACTAAAAAGCAGATAGTCGCACACAATGAGCGGTATATAGAAAATTGCACGGAGAAAGGTAATGCAGGAGATTAAAGACAGGCTCGATAAAGCTGAGCAAAAGCAGAGTTGGTTTGAGCAACACGCGTGGAAGATTGTATCAACTTTGGGGTTAGCAGCGATCGTCTGGTATCTGAACGGAATCAATTCGAGCTTAAAGAATTTGAGCGATGACATTGTAGCGATCAAGCTTGCAGATAGCGCGAACGCAGTACGCATGACAAAGATTGAAGAAGAAGTAATTACGCTCAAATCAAACGAGAAAGAGATCAGACAGAGAGTGGGCGCATTAGAGCGCTATGCAAAGTAATGAAGCTCAAACAATTACAGCCAAGACTTAAAGTTGTTGTATCAGAGCGAGCTAAGACGGTAAGCGATTCGTGGAGACAGAACAAGTCAAGCACTCAAAGAGGATACGGTTACAGATGGCAACAAGCGCGGAAGCGGTTTTTATCTGCTCATCCGCTGTGTGTTTATTGCAAACGAGATGGACGCGTAACAGTTGCAGAAGTCGTGGACCACATTACACCGCATCGCGGTGATCAGAAACTGTTTTGGGATCAGAATAATTGGCAGGCGCTCTGCTCATCATGTCACAGCTCAATTAAACAGAAAGAAGAGCAGATTAACACCTGATTTAACAAAATGTTAAAGATGTAATGCATTGATTTAATTGAGGTTATTTTTACACAGAAATGGAAATA